>ENA-OPBF01001982-OPBF01001982.1-human-gut-metagenome-genome-assembly--contig:-NODE-1982-length-12320-cov-1.786058_pt1 | contig 12320 bp, 6 predicted proteins | sample MGYA00241067_ERZ501450 | MGnify/ENA primary metagenome ERZ501450 (study PRJEB25962, sample SAMEA2042516) | human gut metagenome | biome: human gut; feature: human-associated habitat; material: faeces... | reverse complement strand
CCTCCGCCGCTGCATCCTTCAAACAGAATATGCGGAAATTCTCCTGTCAAGCGTTCCAGCAGTTCATACAGCCCTAAAACATATCTGTGCGGCATTTCTTTCTGACGGCTGTTCGGTAATGTCTTAGTATACCAGTCACAGATACTTCTGTTCATGTCCCATTTCACATATTCAATATGATTTTCCCTCAAAATTTTACTGATTGCCTGATACAGATATTCTATCACCTCAGGGTTTGCCATATCCAGTACCAGCTGAAATCTACTTCTCGTAGGGTTTCTTTCCGGAATACGGATAACCCACTCCGGATGATTTCTATATAATTCACTGTCCTCTGAGACCATTTCCGGCTCAAACCACAGGCCAAATTTCATACCCATATCATTGATTTTATCTACTAATGTGTTTAAACCGCCTCTGATTTTTTCCTCATTAACAAACCAATCACCCAAACCGGATGTATCACTGTCTCTTTTTCCAAACCAGCCGTCATCCAGAACCATCATATCAATGCCCAATTTCGCTGCCTGCCTTGCAATCTTCTCAATTTTTTCTTCATTAAAATCAAAATATGTGGCTTCCCAGTTGTTAATTAAAACAGGGCGGCTTGATAACTGATATTGACCTCTGCACACATGATTGCGGATAATGTGATGAAAACGCCGTGAAAGCTCTCCCATGCCCTCATCTGAGCAGGACAAAATAACCTCAGGTGCATAAAAGCTCTCTCCTGCCTTTAATGTCCATGCAAAATTATCCTCGTTTATTCCCATCACTGCTCGAACCTGCTCCAGCTCATCCAGCTGTATCTGTGTCTGAAAGCTTCCGCTGTACATCAACGCCATTCCCATACAAAATCCCGTTGTCTCTGTACATCCCTTTTCACACAAAAGCACTGTGGGGTTCTGCTGATGACTGGAAGTTCCCCTTGTGCTGCTGCTCTCCTGAATACCATGGATAAGAGGTACTCTCTCTGCCTGACGTTCCATATTATGTCTGCCATAAAAATGAACCCATTCCCAGTCCCCATAAGGAATATCCATAGCAAAGCTATGCACTTTATTCAATATAACAGGTGTTTTTCCCTGATTGGTCACAATTACACTTCTGGTAATCACGTCTGCCTCAAAAATCACCCCATAAAGCAAGGTCACCAAGGTTTCTGTGGCTGTATCTTTTAGAATAATTTCCAAGGTTTCTGCCTGCTCTTCTTTTGCATAAACCGCAGGCAATCCCGGTATTTTATATTTTCCTCTTTTTATCTCATAACCCTGAAAACGTAAGTCAAGAGCTGTACTTCCGTCTTCGTGAGTAACAGAAATTGCAGGCACACGAAAGTCTCCCACACCCTCTGCTCCGTACTCTAAAGGTCTTGTATTTAAAGAATAGCTGCGGTTATCTCCTGCCTCGTAAATATTTCCCGAAAATCCCAAATCAGGATAATCCAGCAAATAGTCCATACAGCAGTCAGTTTTTGCTCCATACCATAAATGATTTAATACGCCAAACCTATCTACCTTCATCTGATAAAGGGTATTGGCTGTTTCCAAAGAAAAAACATTATTTTCTGCTTTAATTGCCATATTTTCATTTCCTCCTAAAGTCATTTTTTACACACTGCTTTTTATGAACAGATTATAACATGCCAATTTGCAGCTTATAAATATCTAAACATTGCATTTTTATACCATAATGCTTAATTTTATAGTATAATAATTTTATCAGAACGCATTTTGCTATATGAAAAGGGAGCTATATATGGGAAACGTTTTTTTCAATATTTTTCCGAATGAAAATTTCATAGATTTGGGGATGTTTCAATGTGGACAGGAAGCCTGTAATCCCTGTCATTCCTTTGGTCCTGTCACCAGAAATCATTATTTATTTCATTATGTTCTTTCCGGAACAGGAACTCTAATGGCAGATGATGCAAAGGGCATAACCAAAACCTATTCTTTAAGAAGCGGGCAGGGATTTTTGATTTTTCCGGAACAGATTACAACCTATTATGCAGACCGATATTCTCCTTGGGAATATTTATGGATTGAATTTGATGGCTTGAGAGTAAAGGAAGCGCTTTCTCTGACTGATTTTTCTCTCAATCATCCGGTATATCATGCACAGTCAAAAGATTTACGGGAACAGATGGTAAAAGAAATGAAATATATTGTTGCTCATCCCAAAGAGTCCTCCTTTCATCTTTTAGGACATCTTTACCTGTTTTTTGATTATTTTATTCAGTCTGCAAAATCTACACGACTGACACAAAACAGCAAAATGAGCGATTATTATATACAAGAAGCCATTCACTATATGGAACAGAATTTTCAGAATAATATTTCTATCGAAGAAATAGCTGAAATTTGCGGAATTAACCGCAGCTATTTAGGTAAGATTTTTCGAAATTCCGTTGGGCGCTCCCCTCAGGAATTTTTAATGAATTATCGAATGGTAAAAGCCACTGAGCTGCTGAAATTGACTACACTTTCTATTGCGGATATTGGAAATGCTGTGGGATATAGCAATCCTCTGCACTTCTCTCGTGCTTTTAAAAATGTCTATGGAGTATCGCCAAGAGAGTGGAGAAATGTGAATAAATAACCATACATATTTCTCATGAAACAACATATACTTGAAAAGCCTGTAAGTATATGCTATACTGACAACAGGCAAAATGATAAAAGGTCCATTGGACTACACACAAAATCCCCATGAGGTGCTGCTCATGGGGGTTTTTATTCTATTAAAGCGTCTTAAACTCAGCCGAATGTACCAGCACTGCTTTTCCAATTCCCGTTGAATAAATATAAATTTCTTTTACCTCTCTATCGGTAATCATTTCCAGTGCCTTTTTATAATACTGCATCTGCACCTTGTATTTTTCTATCAGCTCTTTTTCCTGTCCTTTTTGAACTTTATCTGTCTTATAATCTACCAGAATCAGTCCGTCTTCTTCCTCAAAATAGGCGTCTATAATCCCCTGTACCAGAATTTCTTCTTCCGTTTCATACTCTTTTTTCATCTGATTTGCAGGCATAGCAATCACAAAAGGCTGTTCCCGATATAACTGCCCTCTTTGTGCTGCTTCTTTCATTCTGACTGCAAGAGGATTTTTCGCGAAACGATAAAAATCAGGTGTCCATATAGATTTCTTTTCTTCTGTAGTCAGCATATTTTCCAGCTGTTCTTCTATCTGCTCTTTGGTATCTATTTTTTCATAATCCAGATTTTCCCATACTCTGTGGTACAGTGTTCCCTTTGCAGCGCCTTTTAATTCTTCCTTTGTCTCCTGCATAAATAACGGCACGATTTCCTCTGTTTCCTCTTCTTCCAGAAGTATTTCACTTTCTTCTGTATCTGCACTTTGCATCCGCTTTATCTCCGATACCGTTAGCTTTGCCGGAATAGCGCCTTCTGCCTGATAAGAATATTCATAGGAAAAGCTGTCTTTGAAAAGCTTGCGCCATTTTTCATCATAGACCTCACTGCTGTCCCATAAAAGCAATTCTCCCTTTTTCAGCATTTCTTCTGTGCGAAGCTGTGCTTCATCTAATACCAGCTCCAGTGGCTGCACCTGTCTCACAGTAAAATCAGGTTCTCTATCATACATTTCATTGAGCGGATATACTGAAAAATCATACATTTCATAAAGAGGCTTCATTGCCCTGTGTCTTGCCAATGCCGCAAGCACCCAGTCCAGATAACTTTTTCCTTTTACTCTTAGTCCGTAAGGCAGCTTTTCTTCCTCTTGTTTTTTCAGCATTTCAAAGCTCTTTAACGTATCCTCCAGTTTCGATGTCACACCGGTAAGAATAAGTTTTTCTTTGGCTCTTGTCAATGCCACATAAAGAATACGCAGCTCTTCTCCCAGACTTTCCAGCAGAATTTCTCTTTGTACTGCTTTTTGCAAAATTGTCCTTGTCCGAATACGAAGCTGAGTATCTACATAAGGTGAACCAATGCCTAAATCAGGATGAAGGACAATACTTTCCCTTGCGTCCTGCATATTGATTTGTTTTCCCATTCCACAGACAAACACGATAGGAAATTCCAGTCCTTTGCTTCCGTGAATACTCATAATCCGCACGGTATCTTCGTTTTCCGAAAGAGTATTAGCTTCCCCGAAATCCACCTGATATTTTTTCAGATTTTCGATATAGCGGATAAAATTAAACAGACCTCGATAACTGGTGCTTTCGTAATCTCTTGCCTTTTCTGCCAGCATCAACAAGTTGGCTTTTCTCTGCTCCCCCGATACAAATGCCTGCTGATATACTAAGAAATCTGTTGCATCATAAAAATCCCAAATCAATTCGTGCATAGGAGTATACGGAACTTTTCTGCGAAGTTCTCTGTAAACAGCAAAAAATCTGCGTATTTTTTCTCCCAAAGGAGAAGAAAGCTTTTCTCCCAACAGCAGGGCTTCGTAAAAACCGGTTTTCTCATTTTCCATTCCCAGAACCTTGATTTCTGCCAACTCCTGAAAGCTAAATCCATCAGGCAGTCCGTGAAGAGCTGCTGCGAGGGGAATATCCTGCATAGGATTGTCCAAAATCTTCAGATAGTCCAGAACCGTAGTTACCTCCTGAGCAGAAAAATACCCTGTTTTTGTGGTAACACTGGCAGGAATTCCACAGGAATTTAAGATTTTTTTAAAGGTTTCTGCCCAGCCGGACATGGTACGAAGTAAAATAGTAAAATCTGAATATTTTGCCGGTCTGTATTCCTCTGTTTTCTTATCTAAAACCAGATATTTCCCTGCTAACTCTCCGATGCGCAGAGCAACCATTCTTGCCTCTAATTCCCTTGTATTCTCCTCCTCATCTTCTAAAAGAAGGACTTCCGTTGCAGGCTCACTTTCTTCTTCCGGTTTCGGCTGGAAAATTCTTCCGGGGTATAAGGCTGCTGTTCGGTCATACTCTACACCGCCTAAATCCTCGCCCATAATCTGGTAAAATAAATAATTTACGCCTTCTAAAACTTCTGCCCGACTTCTGAAATTCTTATGCAAGTCAATACGAAGACAATCCATTCCCTCCTCTTGAGGGTAGGTTTTAAACTTCTCCATAAACAAATCCGGTCTGGCAAGACGGAAACGGTAAATACTCTGCTTCACATCTCCTACCATGAAAATATTGTAAATTCCGTCTTCCATTTTTGAAACAGATGTTAAAAGCTTTTCCTGCACAAGGTTACTGTCCTGATACTCGTCAATCATAATTTCTGCAAATTTCTTTGACAGTTCTCTGGCTGCATCTGTGCGCTCATCCTTTTCTTCTGTATGCTTAATGAGAATTTCCAAGGCATAATGCTCCAAATCTCCAAAATCCAGAATATTTTTTTCTTTTTTCTTTTCCCTATACAGCTTCATAAACGCCAAAGTCAAGTCTACTAAAACGCCTACCGGTTCTCCTGCTCTTTGGAGATTTTCCAACATTTCCTCTGCCGTTTCCTGAAAATATCGCTCTTTTAAAGCTTTTATCTGGTCTTTTGCCTCACTTCGCAAGTTTTTTGCAAGCTCCTGCTGGTTTTCCGATACCAGCTCTTTTTCTGCTTTTTTCCCGGCAGGAAGCCGTTTAAATTCCAGTTTATCCAGCATTTCCTTCCATTCAAAAAAGTTTTCTGTCCGCTCCAGCTTTGCCACTGCTGAAGCTTCATCTTCTAAAAGTCCGATATAAAAAACTGGTCCGTCCGGCTCTTTTGCAATTTCAAGGGCTTGCTTTAACAGCATGGAAACCTCTTTTATTTCCTGTTTTACTTCATTTTTAATAAGCTTCATCCAGTCTGCATTTTCCAGTTCTTCTATGCTTTTTATTTCATAAGCCTTACGGCAATTCAAAAGCCATTCTTCCGGATAAGGATAACTCATAGAAAAACTGTATAATTTTATAATCATCTCCGGAATTTTCTTATCTGTCTTTCCTCCTGCAAAGCCATCTGAAAAGGCAAGAAAAGAAGGAGCTTCTTCTGTGTATGCCTCCTCTAAAACAGCATCTGCCACGTCTGCCTGCAAAAGGCGCATTTCTCCTTCATCACCCATACGAAAAGACGGATCTAAATCAATAAGATGAAAATAATTTTTTACAATATAAGAGCAAAAACTGTCAATGGTGGTAATCAGCGCATGATGTACCAAAGTGCTCTGTCTCTGGAGATGTTCGTCTTCGGGATTTGCTTCCAGCTTTTTCTCGATAGCCTGTCGGATACGCTCTTTCATCTCCCCTGCTGCTGCTCTTGTAAAAGTCACAATTAAAAGCTCATCAATATCCACAGGATTGTTTTTGTCGGTAATCCTTTGAATAATTCGTTCCACCAAAACAGCAGTTTTCCCACTTCCTGCTGCCGCACTTACCAAAATATTGCAGTTTCTGGTATCAATGACCATCTGCTGTTCCTCTGTCCATGAAACACCCATTTTACTTCTCCCTCCTTTCCATTTCTTCTTTCATTAACTGCCACAGCTCATCAGACTTGTAATTTTCCAATCTACGGTATCCATATCCCGGAAGTTTTTCATCAAATCCACAAACTTCTTTATATGGGCAATATTCACAGGCATTTTCCTTTTGCCTCTCAAAAGGATTTACATTGGTATTTCCCTTTAAAATCTCCCTGCCGATTTTCTTTGCCTTATCCTGTACATAATCCATCATAATGGCAAATTCTTCCTGATTTGCCACCTTGGAATTACTGGAAAAAGTCCCCTTTGCCGTATATTTTACAGGCACTGCAAAAGACTCCACACTCTTTCCTGCTGCCAGATTTTTATCCAGCTTTTGCAAAATTTCCGGTTCAGCGCTGCAAATTCCGTCCATCTTCAATTTCTTTAAGATTTCCTCCTGTGGATTTTCCGGATTTTTCACATCTTCTTTATTTAAAATCGGGTCTTTTGTATTATAATAAAACACCCCTGCCGGCTGTACAAGCTTGTCCGGAAAACGCTTCTTTTCCAGCTCAAGGGCCGCATTTAAGTAGAGCGCTAACTGAATTTGAAGTCCGTAATAAAGCTTTATCAAATCAAGCTGGGTTGTTCCTGATTTATAGTCAATAACCTTTACATAGAGATGATTTTCTTTATCCTGACACACATCAATTCTGTCAATTCGTCCTTTTAAATGTAGTTTTTGTCCGGACTCTAAATCAAAATTCAGACTGTCTATGTTATCTTTTTCTCCAAAAGCCCACTCCGTAAGGGCTGGATAAAATTCTCCCTGTTTTAACTGCTTTTGCAGTGCCCATACGCTTCGTTTCACCATACGTTTCACACGGTTAATGGTATAAGCGTTTCTGGCGCTGCTTAACAAAATGGTTTCCCCTGACTTTTCCACAACTTCTGTTACGCAGTTTTCCGCCAGAGTATCTCTCTCCTCATCTTCCAAATCCGCCCAGTTTTTCCCTTGTTCCCGCACTTTTCGTGCAAACAAATCAAGACTGTTATGCAGAAGTGTCCCCATGTCAGCCATACTAAACTCATAACGGACACGTTCCCGCAGCATTAAGCCATAGCTTAAAAAGTGAGAACAGGCGCATTTTGCAAACTGCTCCAGCCGGCTTGCGCTGTTGGAAAGCTCTGTTCCGTAAAGGGCTTCTGCCACACCTTTACTGATACTTTCCTGTGGATTTACATAATATGCAGCATCAATCAACCTGTTCACAAGCTCTCCATATTCCTTCTGGGAGGTAAACCAGCTCATCAGTTCTTCAAATACAGGAGATGTCCTGTCCTGTTTTCGCATTTCTTCTGACAATCTGTCCAAGGCTCCGTACTTGCTTTCAGCAAATAGTGGAACATCCCACTCCCTCATGGCATCAGGAAAGAGTTTTTGTATCTGCGCAACTAAAAAAGAGGGTGATATTGCCTCTCCGCTGCTGCTTAATCGGCTGTAAGAAAGATAAATTCTTTCACTGGGTTTTGTAAGATTTAAGTAGAGATAAAACTTCTGTGTATAGAGATTTTCCTTTGCCGTAGGCGCTAAAGACAAGCCTCTGTCTTTTAAAGAACCCTTCAATTCCTCTCTGTTTAAATCAGATAGCAGCTTTCCTGCCTGCTGTTCCTTGGGTATTTTCCCCTCATTCACCCCTACAAAAAACACAATTTTAATGTCTTTTAATCGTGTTCTCTCCATGTCTCCTACTAAAACCTGGTCATAAGCCGGAGGAATAATTCCCACCTTTGCTTCTGAAAGTCCTGCTTCCAAAATCTCTTTAAATTCCCGAATACGAACCTTTTTATCTCCTAATATTTCCACCAGCTTATCCAGTAAGTTCATGACAATTTCATAAATCTGGCTGTATTCTTTTACCAGAGAAAGATTGCCCTCTGCTTCAAAATTCTTTGTAAATTCTTTTAATTTTTCCTGAATTTTATTTGCCGTTATATACTGATACAGTGCTTCCGTATAGGTCCTCACAGAAGCATCCGGTGTCTTCATTTTCTTATAAAAAGGCTCCCATTTTTCCACAAGACTTGCTCTTATTTTATCAATCTGTACACATTCTTCCGGATTTTCTCCCCGATAACTTCTCACCCATTCCTGATGCCAGCGGGAAAAACCGCGAATTCCCATGGCAATCACATAATTTTCCAAACGGTCTGCTTCCTCTGCAGAAATATCATTCAACCCACATCGCAGCATACGAAATACACTTTCATAGCTGAAATTTTCTACAATCATATCTACAGCTGCCCGCAGATATTCCACAAAAGGATTGAGAAATACCGAATGTTTTTCATCAATAAAACAGGGAATTTCATACCGCGCAAAGGCTCTTGCAGCTGCCGGCGCATAGACCTGCATATCACCTGTAATTACTGCAAAATCCCTGTATCGATACCCTTCCGTTCTCACCAGACGACGGATTTCTCCTGCTGTCATTTCCATTTCACTGGCCGGATTTTGGGCTTCATAAATTTGAACTGCATCCTGTTGTTTTAGATATTTTTTCCTTCTGTATCGGAAAACATTCTTTTCCAGAAAAACCATAGGGGGATTATCTTTAAATCTGCCCCGATACTCCCCCTTTCCTTCCGGTATCCAATATTCCTTCCAGCTTATTTTCTTGTCTTTTGCAATTCTTAAAAGACTTGCCACCGTCTGTTTACTAAGATAAAACAATTCATGAGGACTTCCCATTTTATAAGGGTCTTCCCCTGCCGCAACAGTAACTGTCACATAAACCTCTTCACAAATTCCTAAAAGCGTTTCCAAAAGCTGGAGCTGAATAGGTGTAAATCCTGTATATCCATCCAAAACAAGCACACTGTCTTTTAATTTTTTCGACTGGGGCGCTACTCTGCCCATGGCATCCAGCACCTCTTCCTGTGTAATAAAACTGCCTTCCAGATAGTCAAAAAATCCCTGATATAATGTTTTTATATCCTGCAATTTATAATACAGCTCCGGTGAAGACGATAAATCTTCCAGTACATCCTCTAAATCTTCTGTGGAAATTTCGTACTGGCGCAGTTCTGATACCATGGATTTCATCTGGGAAACATAGCCCTGCTTGTCCATTTTCGCACCCAGTATTTTCAACTCTTTTTTCTTTTCCTGAGCAACTCTCCGAAGGACCATGCTCTTTCCTGTTTCCTCTAAAAGTGTTCTCTGGCTCTCTCCCATTTCCGTCAGCACACGAAATGCCAGACGCTCAAAACTCAGTACATCTATATTGCGAATTCCCTTTCTGGGATGCATGGTAACCAGCTCTTTTTGCGTCTGCATAGTAAACTGTTCCGGTACTAAAATCAAATACTGTTTTTTCGGATTTTCTATGGACTGCTGTATAATCTTGTTGTAAAGATAATAAGATTTTCCTGCACCTGCTCCGCCGAAAATAAATTGTAATGCCATAAAAACCTCCTGCTGCTTTTAAAAGAACTTTTCAATAACCTCCGCAATTCCGTCATGGTCATTGTCACAAAGGGTAACATAATCTGCCACTGCCTTTACCTTTTCCTGAGCGTTTGCCATTGCCACACCAAGTCCGGCATACTGTATCATAGAAATATCATTAAATCCATCACCACAGCAAACCATTTCTTCTCTCTGAATTCCCAGTATTTCCAAAAGATGCTTCAGACAGTAGGCTTTATCTACATTTTTGGGTGTAGCCTCTAAGAAGTATGGTTCTGAACGGAAAATCTGCGCCTCATGAAAATATTTCTGCGCAAATACAGGCTCTAATGCCTCCAAATCTTCCGGTTCTCCTGTCATAAGGCATTTATTTACCGGAAAATCCACATAAGTATTAAAATCTTCATGATATGCAATAGGCATTCCTGCGATTTTTGCCTCAAGGAGCATATATTTATCAGGTTTCATCCCTGCGATAACTTCTTTCTCATCATAAGTTACAATACCAATTCCGTTCTCCACTGCGTCTTTCCATAATCTGGCAGGCAGATGCAGCGGAAGTGTCTTTGAGTAAATACATTCTCCTGTTTTAAAATTTACAATTCTGGCTCCGTTAAAAGGCATAATATAGCTTCCGAATTTATCAAGCTCCAATGTCTTGGCAACAGAATAAATTCCCTGTGGAGCTCTCCCTGACGCAATTGCTACCGGAATTCCCCTTTTTTGCAAATTTAAAATTGCATTTCTCGTCTTCTCTGTAACCTGCTTCTTGGAATTGGTTACCGTTCCGTCAATATCTAAGACTAATAATTTATATCTCATTTTGTACCTCTCTTTTTATTATAAAAAAACATAAGAACAGCCATAAAGCAGATAATTATATATCCAATCCAGCTGTAAAAATCAGGAATTTGCTGAAACATAATAAATCCTAAAATCATGGAAAAAATAACTTTTGTATAATCATAAATTGATATTTCGCTGGCAGGCGCATAGCAATATGCTGCGGTAATAGCAAACTGCCCTCCTGCTGCACAAAGCCCTGCCATCAACAGGATAACAATCTGTGCCAAAGTCATGACATGATAATCAAAAATCAGCCACGGCAATGTAACTACACAGGAAAAAGTGGAGAAGAAAAATACGATAAAAGGCCCTTTTACTCCTATGGTTCCCAATTTTCGAACCATAGTGTATGCAGCCCCCGCCCCCAGACCTCCTAAAAGTCCAATTAAAGACGGTACTAAATCCAGATTAGAAATCGTAGGTTTTACTACAAACAAACTTCCCAAAAAAGCGCCGATAACTAAAAGCGTCTGTGTCACTGTCACTTTTTCTTTTAAAAGTAAAAAACTGAAAATCACTACAAAAAATGGGGACATTTTATTCAGCATAGATGCGTCTGCTAATGCCAGATGATCAATGGCATAAAAATTACATAAAATTCCCAATGTTCCAAACATCGATCGTAAAATTAAATATTTCCCGCTTCCTTTCTTCCACTGAAAGGCTTCTCTGTCTTTTAATACGAAAGCACAGGCAAAAACTGCCGCCACAATATTTCTGAAAAAGCTTTTCTGTATAGAAGGTAAATCCCCTGACATACGAACAAACATGTCCATAAGAGAAAAGCAAAATGCAGATAAAATAATATAAAAAATTCCCTTGTATTGTTTTTTCATGTTCATTATAAGTGTCTATTCTCCTTTCGGTGTCCATTTTATCATGAATTTCTTTTAAATTCCAATGAAAGCAGTTGAAATTATCAGGTATATTTTTCTTATTTCTGTAATATGCTATAAAAAGGAATATGGGAGGTGCAGCCATGAGTTCAAAAACTAAAATTGTCGTTTTACATACAAAGGAAGTTATTTATACCGGGATTTTTGTAGTTTTGGCCGTTGTACTGGCCGTTTTGCTTTTTTTAATGTTTGGAAAAAATAAAAATGCAGATCCTGCCAGTGCAGATGCTATATATCATGCAGGTGTTTACACCAGCCCGATTACGCTAAATGACAATACCTTTGACGTGGAGGTTACTGTAGATGAAAACCACATTAATTCTATTTCCCTTGTCAATCTCAGTGAAACCACCACTGCCATGTATCCCCTGGTAGAGCCTGCCCTTGATGCACTCTCCGACCAGATTTATACATCACAGTCCACAGAAAACATCACCTATTCTGAGGAAAACAAGTACACCTCTATGCTGCTTTTAGAAGCCATCGACAGTGCCTTAGAAAAAGCCAGAAAATAAAAAAAGAGCGGTTCCACTAGGTAGATAGTGAGAATATGGATACATTTTTAGCGAATTTGTTGAGCACACTTTGAGATTACAAGCTCAAAGTAAGCGCAAACTGAGCCTAAAATGTATCCATATTCTTAATGTAACAGCTCTTAATTTTTTAATTTAATTTTAGTTACAATAAAAAATCCCCCCATCATACTGTAGTAATCAGAGGGGAT
>ENA-OPBF01001981-OPBF01001981.1-human-gut-metagenome-genome-assembly--contig:-NODE-1981-length-12321-cov-1.760721_pt1 | contig 12321 bp, 10 predicted proteins | sample MGYA00241067_ERZ501450 | MGnify/ENA primary metagenome ERZ501450 (study PRJEB25962, sample SAMEA2042516) | human gut metagenome | biome: human gut; feature: human-associated habitat; material: faeces... | reverse complement strand
CACAAGACCAAACTGGGGGGGCTGGGAGAGGATGATGACTTCCCGGTTGGGAAGCATCCGAGGGTCTACCCCACCAACAGGGCGAAAGCGGAGAAAGCCGTCTTTGGCGCCGGTGATCACCAGGCCAACCTCATCCAAGTGGGCGTCCAGCACCACCCGTTTGGCGTTTTCCGTGCCGCAACGCCGAATCCCAATCACATTTCCGAAACGATCTTTCTTCACTTCATCCATCAGGGGACGCAGCAGTTCCATCGCTTGGCTGGCCACGGCGTCCTCCCTTCAGGGCAGCTGCAAAGTGCTTCTAAGCTTGCTTGAATATCCATGGGAACCTCCCTCACAGCCCATTGACGATGGCCTTGAAGGTTTGGCCGCGCTGGGCAAAGTTTTTGAAGTGGTCAAAGGAGGCACAGGCTGGAGAGAGCAGAACCACATCCCCATCTTCCGCCATACGGGAGGCGGTCAGCACGGCCTGAGAGAAATCCTCTTCCATGACAATGGTAGGCTGGCCCTTCTGATACCCTTGTGAAGAGAGTACAGCCTGACGGATTTTATCTGCTGTATGACCCGTTAGAATCAAGGTTTTCACATGGTCTTGCACCGCCTGACCCAGTACATCAAAGGGAATCTTTTTGTCATAGCCGCCGGCAATGAGGATGACCTTTTGGGGGAAGGAACGGAGACCGGCAATGGTGCGGGTCGGGCTGGAGGCAATGGAATCGTTGTAATACCGGACGCCGTGCAGAGTACGGACCAATTCAATCCGGTGCTCCACGCCGGGGAAGGTCTCTGCCGTGTGAAGGATCACATCGTCAGGGACCAACCCTTGTACAGCGGCGATGGCGGCCAGATAGTTTTCCACATTGTGTTCTCCGGGGATCAAAATCCGGTCTGTGGAGAAGAAAGGCCGTTTTTTTCCATTTTGTGCCACCACAATGGTGCCGTTGTCGACAAAGACGCCCTCCTCCAAAGAGGTGCGGCGGCTGAACTGCAGGACCCTTCCAGGCGCCCGGCAGACCATGGCGTGGGTCAGGTCATTGTCCCGGTTGAAGATGGCCAGGTCATTTTCTCCCTGATGGGAGAAGATGTTCTCCTTTGCCAGGGCATATTCTTCCATGGACTTATGAATATCCAAATGGTTGGGGGACAGATTGGTAAAAACCGCAATATCCGGACTGGCAGAGAGCGTCATCAGCTGGAAAGAAGAGAGCTCCAAAACTGCGATATCGTCTGGAGACATGCTGCCGGCTTCCGAGAGGAGCGGTTTTCCAATATTTCCTCCCAGATGAACGGTATAGCCGGCATTCTTCAGCATTTCGGCGATGAGGGTGGTTGTGGTGGTCTTTCCGTCGCTGCCAGTGACAGCGATGATTTTACAGGGACAGACCTGAAAAAAAACCTCCATTTCAGAGGTTAGCGCACTTCCCTTTTCCATGGCGGACAGAAACGGTGGAATATCGGGACGAATTCCCGGAGAGCGGAAAATGACATCCTGGTCGAGACCATCCAGATAGGCATCCCCCAGATGAAGCACTGCACCCATGGACTCCAACTCGTCAGCCAGGGCACCGAATGCTGTGCGGGGGGCTTTGTCACAGGCGGTAACGGAAATCCCCGCCTGAAGCAAGGTCTTGATAAGCGGCGTATTGGAAACCCCAATGCCGATGACAGCGACGCGTTTTCCCTGAAGAGAGGTAAGATAGTCTTGCAGTGTAATGGCCATGTGCGTTTCCTCCTAATTGATTGAGAGCAGCTTGCTCAGTCTATGGACTTAAAACGGTAAAAGAATCCGCTGCGCGGTGTTCTGGCGTTGCAAATGAAAAATAGACACTTCATTATACGCCGAAGCGGTAGGAATTTCAAGAAATCCTTCTGTGAGAATCACAAGAAAAGGAAGTATGGGTTTGCGCTCCCCTCTGAGAAGTATGTGGAGAATTAGCAAAAATTAAAGAAGGTTTTTTGTAAAATTGACAGCCGTATCAGGTGTTCTGGAAAGGGCCCGTTTGTCAGCTTTTCTAAATGATTCTTAAGTACAAATGGAGCGGGTGTGCAAAGTCATGACGGAAGGAAAAAGAACGCTTGAAAAGTTTCTTCCTTTATGGTATTTTATATAATAACTATAAAAAAATTCTGCGGAAAGGGAGGCCCTTTTATGCACTTACAAGAATCTGGAGAAATGTACTTGGAGACCATCCTGATCCTTTCAAAGAGCGGCAAAGATGTGCGCTCTGTGGATGTGAGCGAATATATGGGCTTTTCTAAGCCCAGTGTCAGCCGTGCCATTGGCCTGCTCAAGTCAGGCGGTTATGTGACAATGGACAAGGGAGGACACCTGGAGCTGACAGAAGAGGGGCGTGCAGTGGCTGAGAATATTTATGAAAAGCACACCTTGCTGGCACAATTTCTAATGACCCTGGGCGTGGATGAGACCACTGCCACGGAGGATGCCTGCAAAATGGAACACGTGATCAGCGATACCTCGTTTAAGGCCCTTAAAAAGCACGCAGGAATGGAATGATGATAGAAAAAAGCTCCGGTCTCGGATTTCGAGACCGGAGTTCCTTTTTGGCATACTGGTTTCCTATGAGAGAGAAGGCAGTTACAGGTCATAATACATGGCGAACTCTGCGGGGGTGGGCTGACGGTCAATTTCTTCCAGTTCTGCCCGCTTTTTTTCGATCCAAATCTCAAGCAGGCGGGGAGGAAATACACCGCCTTGGGTTAGGTAGTCATGATCTGCCTCCAGTGCATCCAAGGCCTCCCCCAAGGACTTCGGCAGGCTGTCAATTTGCGCTTTCTCCTGGTCTGAGAGAGTATAAAGGTTAAAGTCATAGGGCCCCCACCCTCTTTCATGGGGATCAATGCGGTTTTGAATCCCATCCAGTCCCGCCATCAGAATGGCAGCGAAGGCGTAATAGGGGTTGCAGGTGGCGTCCGGGTTCCTTAGCTCGAACCGCTTGTTTTTGGGGGCTTTGGCGTAAGCGGGAATCCGAACGACAGCACTGCGATTGGCCATGGCGTACCCGATGGTGACGGGCGCTTCAAAGCCGGGGACCAGTCTCTTATAGGAATTGGTGGAGGGATTGGTGATGGCACACAGGGAGGCCGCATGCTCCAGCATACCGCCGATGAACCAAAGCGCCGTTTGGCTCAGCTGTGCGTAGCCTGTTTCATCATAGAAGATGGGCTTACCTTCTTTGAATAAGTGCATATGCACATGCATTCCGCTGCCGGCCTCCCCTGCCACTGGCTTGGGCAGAAAGGTGGCGGTGCGTCCTTCTTGAGCGGCGGCATTTTTGATAATGTACTTCGCGACCATGGTGTTGTCTGCCATCTGGGTCATCTCTCCCAGTTCCACCTCAATCTCCATTTGGCCGCAGCCGCCCACTTCCGGGTGATGGTATTTGACCTTCACACCCCACTCCTCCATTAGGAGACAGATACGGTTTCGCAGGTCCTGTGTGACATCCATGGGAAGGCTGGTGTGATATCCCCCTTTTCTGGGGACCTGATATCCGTTGTTTTCTGTGCTCCATGCGGCCTGCCGTGCGGAGATGGAGAAGCTGGCATGTTGAGGCTGGGTGGTGTAGGATACCTGATCGAAGATATAAAATTCATATTCAGGCCCTACGATCATCTCGTCTGCGATCCCCAATTCTTGCATATAGCCAATGGCCCGTTTGGCCACATTCCGGGGATATTGGTCAAAGGGCCGGTTGGCCGGACGATCAATGATCATCACGTCTCCGATCATGGTGAGGGTGGGAACCTCTGCAAAGGGATCAACTGTGGCAGAATCCAGGTCGGGCACGAAAACCATGTCGCTGCTCTCCACCGGGGCATAGCCGTAATTGGAGCCGTCGAATCCAATCCCGTACTGCATAGTCTCCTCGTTGAGCCGGCCGACAGGGATACTGAGATGGCGCCATCTTCCGTCAATGTCAGTCATTTTGAAATCGACAATTTGAATGTCTTTCTCTTGGCAAAGATCTAAAATCTCCTGCAGTGTCTTTCCCATGGAGGGGCCTCCTTTGTGATAAAATAACCCGAGTGGTTACAGGTGATATTCTCGCTTGGAACTTTTTCAAGATACCGATTTTTGGAACAAATGTCAAGAAAAGAAACGATGTTTCTGTGGGGTACCAAATGATATGTTATTAAAAATAAGATAAAATTAGAAAAGGCCAGAGATTGGAACGATATCGTCCCAATCTCTGGCCTTTTAGAAGGAGGAGAAATTATTGAATGGAGGTTACAGGGTAGTCTTGGGCTTCCACTGCGTTTTTCAGAACATCATCTGTTACATCCTCAGAAAGTGTCACCACGGCAGTTCCTGCCTCATGGCTGACCTTGGCCTGTTCCACGGCATCCAGTGCTTCCAGTGCCTTCTTCACGCGGGCTTCACAGTGGGTGCACATCATGCCTTCGATCTTCATTGTTTTTTCCATGGTACGTTGCTCCTTTACAGTGATTGAAATGGATTTGATCTTTTTATCCTTGCTCCCGTCGTGCATGCGGAAAAGATTCAGACGCAGAGCATTGGTGACAACACAGAAACTGGACAAACTCATGGCGGCTGCTCCGAACATGGGGTTCAGTGTCAAACCAAGGGGAATAAAAACGCCGGCGGCCAAGGGGATGCCGATGGTATTGTAAAGAAAGGCCCAGAACAGATTCTGGTGAATGTTCCGAAGGGTGGCCCGGCTGAGCCGGATGGCGGGAACATCACGCAGGCGGCTTTTCATGAGGACAACGTCAGCCGCGTCAATGGCCACGTCGGTCCCCGCGCCAATGGCGATCCCAATGTCCGCCCGGGTGAGCGCGGGAGCATCGTTGATACCGTCCCCCACCATAGTGACCTTCCCCTGCTCTTTCAGCTGCCGGATGACACGCTCTTTCCCATCGGGCAGGACGCCGGCGATTACGTGATTGACGCCAGCCTCTTTTCCGATGGCTTGCGCTGTGCGTGCATTGTCTCCTGTCAGCATCACGACTTGAATCCCCATGGACTGTAATTCTTGAATGGCCTGGGGGCTGTCCTCTTTGATGACATCTGCCACGGCGATGATGCCGGTCAGGTGACCATCTTGGGCAAAAAATAAGGGGGTTTTTCCAGCTTGTGCCAGGGTCTCCCCCTGTATCCGCATAGATTCCGGGACTTGGGACTGGCGGCTGATAAAGGTATAGTTCCCACCCTGAAGGAGCGTGCCCTGCCAGGTAGCGGTGAGGCCATTGCCGGGAAGCACCTGGAAATCCGAGACAGGTTCAGGGGACAGGTTTCGTTCTTCTGCCCGGTGGAGAATGGCCCGGGCCAAGGGATGTTCGCTCTTTTGCTCCAAGGCAAATGCCAGGCGCAGAAGTTCCTCTTCTTGGACACCGGGAGCTGGGATCAGATCTGTGACCTTGGGCTCTCCCGAGGTGATGGTGCCGGTTTTATCCAGAACGACAATCTGCGTTTTTCCGGCGTTTTCCAGGGATACAGCGTTCTTAAAAAGAATGCCGTGCTTGGCGCCCATTCCGTTGCCCACCATAATGGCCACAGGGGTGGCAAGGCCCAGAGCACAAGGGCAGGAGATCACCAGCACAGAGATTCCGCGGGCCAGAGCAAAACCGATTTCCTGCCCCAAAAGCAGCCAGACAATGGTGGTAAAAACGGCAATGGTGATGACTGCCGGGACAAAGATGCCAGAGACTTTATCCGCAATCTTGGCAATGGGCGCCTTGGTGGCCGCAGCATCACTGACCATTTGAATGATTTGAGAAAGTGTGGTGTCCTCCCCCACCCGAGTTGCCTGGCAGGTCAAAAATCCTGATTGGTTGAGCGTGGCGGCGGAGACCAAATCACCGGTTGTTTTATCCACAGGAATGCTTTCCCCGGTAAGGGCAGATTCGTTGACTGCGCTGCTGCCCTCTATGACGACACCATCTACGGGGATGTTCTCCCCTGGCCGGACCACAAAGACGTCGTCCTTTTTGACTTGCTCGATGGGGACAGTGATCTCTGTGCCGTCCCGTAGAAGGGTGGCAGTTTTGGGGGCCAGCTTCATGAGCCCCTTGAGTGCGTCTGTGGTCCGTCCTTTGGAACGGGCTTCCAGCATTTTTCCCACAGTGATCAGCGTCAGAATCATGGCCGCGGATTCAAAATAGAACTCCATCATGTAATCCGCAACAGCGGCCATGTCGCCAGCTGCCTGCGCAGCGGTCATGGCGAAGAGCGCATAGGTGCTGTAAACAAAGGCGGCGGTGGCGCCCAAGGCAACCAGTGTGTCCATGTTGGGAGCCCGATGCCAAAGGCTCTTGTACCCGCTGATGAAAAACTTCTGGTTGATGACCATGACCACTGCGGTTAGCAGCAGCTGGGTCAAGCCCATGGCGATGTGGTTTCCGTGGTAAAAGGCGGGGACTGGCCATCCCCACATCATGTGTCCCATGGAGAAATACATGAGGATGACCAAGAAAACAAGGGACCAGATGAGACGCCGTTTCAGCACGGGTGTGTCATGGTCTGCGAGAGCGTCTTCTGTCTCAGCAGTATGATTTGCGCTGGCAGCTGCGCTGCCCTTCTCGGAGGCGCCGTATCCAGCGTTTTCTACCGCGTGGATAATATCCTGGGGAGAGGCAGTGCCTTCCACCCCCATGGAGTTGGTTAAAAGGCTGACGGAACAGGCCGTCACGCCAGGTACTTTGGATACCGCTTTTTCTACCCGGGCGCTGCAGGCGGCGCAGCTCATGCCGGTTACATTGAATTGTTCCATCGCGTCGACCCCTTTCTGGTTTGTGCGGTCAAAATTAGGATTTCCCTGGAGGGGGGCACTTATTTCATCAGTTTTTGCAGGGTGAGCACCAGCTCATCAATGACATCCTCTTTGCCATCCCGAATGTCTGTCACTACACAGGTGCGGATGTGATTGGCCAGAAGGTCCCGGTTAAAGGCGTTCATGGCGGCGGAGACTGCCGCTGACTGTACCAAGATGTCCGTACAATAGGCGTTTTTTTCTACCATTCCCCGGATGCCCCGAATTTGTCCTTCGATCCGTCTGAGGCGATTGAGAAGCTTTTTGACTTCCTCTTCCGTGCGTTCCTTGGTCTTATAACAGCAGCAAGTTTTATCTTCCATCTGCAGTACCTCCTTGTAAATACCCCCAAGGGGTATTTTGATAATATACCCCTTGGGGGTATTTGTCAACGGTTTTTTGCTCCTTTCCATGAGAAAACAGAGCGGCACGTTCTCCGCTCTGTTTTTTCCTGATCCTGTTTGCAAAACCCTTGTGCCAGATTAGGAACTTCTTGGCTGAGTCAATGGAAGGGTTACGGTAAAGGTAATCCGTTCTTTGGCGCTTTGGGCACGGATGACGCCGTTGTGCCGTTCTACGATCTCCTTGGCAATGGCAAGCCCCAAGCCAGCGCCGCCGGAAGAACTGGAACGAGAGGAATCCAACCGAAAAAACTGTTCAAAGATTTGATCCAATTTGTCCTGGGGAATGGTACGGCCTTGGTTTTCCACAGAGACGATGACGGTGTCCTTCTCTTTAAGCATGGTGACGCCAATAGGGGTGTTTGGATTGCTGTAATTGACGGCGTTACGTAAAAGGTTATCGAAAACACGTTCTAATTTTTCTGGATCACAGGCTAAGATAACATCGGGCGTGAATTGAAGGGACAGGGAAAGGCCCTTTTCAGCCAAGATGGGCTGAAACTCGAAGGTCACCTGCTCCAATAGCCGGGTGAGATTTACTTCTTCCAGGCGCAGAGAGAGCTGCGTTAGGTTAAAGCGAGTAATTTCGAAAAATTCATTGATCAGTGCCTCCAGCCGTTCCGCTTTTTCCAAGGCGATCCCGGTGTATTTGGCGCGCATTTCCGGGGAGATCTGCGGCTCATCCCGAAGAAGGGAGAGATAGCCGATGACGCTGGTAAGAGGGGTCTTCAGATCGTGGGCGAGATAGACGATCAGATCGTTTTTTCTCTGCTCTGCCTCTTTGGCGTACATGGCACTGCGCAGGGCACCTTCCCGGACGATGTTCAACTCATCCTGAATACTTTCCAGAGGAGGCGAAAGCCGGATCGGAGTGTCTGCGGGGTGAGCCAGTTCTTCGGCTGCTTCAATGACTTCAAGTAGTCCAAGGGTTTGGAGATGGAACGGTAAGTGAGAAGAAAGACACCCAGAAGAACCACGCCGCTTCCCCAGAACATGGCGGTGTCTTCCAAGGCTTTGAGAAGACGGTACAGGGGCTCATGGGGCTGCCAAATGAAAAGACGGCAAAACACCCATCCCAGGAAAAACAGCAGTACCAGCCCCCCAATCATCCCGAGGACACTGAATACATACCGGATCAGAATTTGTTGGGAGATCTGGTTATGGCGTTTCCGGCGGGGCGGCCATAGGAGTCGACGCTTACTCAATGGTATACCCCACCCCCCAAACGGTTTTGATGAACTTTGGTTTCCGGCTGGGCTCCTTCATTTTCTCCCGCAAGCGGGCGATGTGTGCCATGACCGTATTGTTTCCATCCATGTATTTTTCTTTCCAGACTGCTTCAAACAACTCTTCCGAGGAGACGACTTTCCCACGGTGCTCACAGAGATACCAGAGAATGTTAAACTCAATGGGGGTGAGGGTGAGGTCTTCTCCGTTGAGGGTACACTGGTGGCTATCCTGACAGATGAACAGGCCGCGGAAGTCGTGTTCATTCCGCTCCTGCTCTCTGGGGTCTGCGGTGTTATAGCGTGTGTACCGGCGCAACTGGGTCTTTACCCTGGCCACCAGTTCCAAGGGGCTGAATGGTTTAGTAATATAATCATCTGCACCCAGCGTGAGGCCCATGATTTTGTCCATGTCTTCCACCTTGGCGCTGAGCATCAGAATGGGATACAAATGGGACTCTCGAATTTTTTGGCAGAGGGTAAATCCATCCATGTCCGGTAGCATCACATCCAAGATGGCTAAACTAAGCTCTTTTTGGGCGATGATCTCCAAGGCTTCGGCAGCGGTGTATGCTTTCAGAACGGGAAAGCCTTCGTTTTTCAGATAGACTTCCACCAGATCGGCAATTTCCCGTTCATCGTCTACAACAAGAATAGTTTGCTCCATGATAACAACTCTTTCTATATGGGGTTTCAAAGGGAAAACGGATTTTAGACATTGTTATTTTATCATAAAATTCTTAAGGAATCGTTCCAAATATCATACAAATTTATGACATTTTGGAAGCGTTTCTCACGGAATGTAATTTGATTGCATCCCAAAAAAGATTCCCATTGACGAACCAGATATTTGCATGTATAATATTATGGTAATTTTCAAAATGAGTGGAAACACTCTTCATAAGGAGCGGTATCGAAGTGGTCATAACGGGGCTGACTCGAAATCAGTTTGCCGGTAACTCCGGCACGTGGGTTCGAATCCCACCCGCTCCGCCAAGCTGGGAGCTACATTTTAGCCTTATAAACGAGGCTGAAATGTAGCTTCTCTTTTTATCGAAACCTCCATGTTATACTGCTCATGAATACATGAGTAGAGGGCATGGAGGTTTTGTCATGTCTGGAAATGTCATTGAGATACCGCAAAATAAAAGGCTGGCACCTATCTGGGTCCAGCAACTCCGGGTGGCAGCTTATTGCAGGGTCAGCACGGGCCATGAGGAGCAGCAGAGCAGTCTGAAGAATCAAATCGAGTTTTATACCGAATACATCCAGCAAAATCTCTATTGGCGGTTTGTCGCTGTTTACTATGATACCGCCTCGGGACTGCAGACGAATCATCGCCCCGGCTACCAGCAGCTGCTGAAAGATTGCAAAAGAAAGAAGATCGACCTGATTTTAGTGAAGTCCCTCAGTCGGTTTGGGCGGGACACAGTAGAAACAATCAAACAGATACGGAGGTTAAAACGTATGAATATCGGCGTTTATATTGCAACCGGAGGCATCAATACATTGACTACCAATGACAGTATCATCGACCAGCTGGCCGCATTGGATCAGGCGGAGAGCCAGTTCCGCAGCGAGAACATCAAGTTTGGCATCCGCCACCGCATGAGGAGCGGCAAGACGCTCCTCAACCACACCCGATTTCTCGGTTATACCAAAGGGCCTGACGGCGTATTGCAGATCGTTCCCGAGGAGGCCGAAATTGTCAGAATGATCTTTGACCTCTATGTGCAGGGGAATGGAGTACGCAAAATCAAGAAGTACCTTGAGTCCCATGGAATCAAGACCGTGACTGGCAAATCAGAGTGGAGCACCTCCACCATCGACCGGATGCTGAGCAACGAGAAGTATGTAGGCCAGGTTTTGATGCAAAAGTCCTATGTGCCAGATTTTCTGACGGGCAAAAAAGAAAAGAACCGTGGGCAGCTGGAGATGTACCTGGTGGAGAATGCTCATGAGCCCATTATTGACCGTGAGACCTTTGAGCGGGTACAAGAGATGAAAGGACGCATCAAACACACAGTACAAATGGAGCAGATGTTGTGATATAATTGTATCTGTAACTTAGTAAAGAATTGAATTGGTAGTACAGGAATACAGGGAAAGTAATGATATCCAATAATCTTATAATAACGAGAGGTTACACAATTTAATTTTGGTGAATTGGGATTTCATGGCTTCCACATTTTTTGAGCATAGACAGGAGATAGTTAATGCAAGAGAATGTTTATAAAGATCCATTTGCGGCCGAATGCAATCAATACGCACGAAAATTTGACGATGCTTTCAATGCAAAGGATTGGGTTACAACTGAGCATTTAATTGCAGAAAGTGAAGAATTATTAAAATTGCATCCGAATGATTATGCATATGCTCCTCTTTACTATTCCTTAGGAACCTCATATGGTGATTTGGCACAACATTTAGATGGGTGTTCTACAATAGATATCCAAGAAAAGGAGTTGCACTATTATCGGGTATGTATTGAACTCCTGTCCACTCGCAAATTGATGAATCCTGAATATAAGCTATATGTTATAGGGCTAAAATTGCCGCTTTATACTAATTATGCAAATGTATTAAGCAACTGTGGGAGAAAAATTTATGCAATTCAATATTATAGAAAAGTGTTGGAAATAAAACCTGATTTTCACATGGCACGAGGAAATATTGGCGTTGCATTATTATATTACTCTACGCTTGCGCATGACGCTGGACATCAAGATTACCTAAATTATTTTGCTTACCAAAACCTAAAGTCAGCTTTAAGCGATGACGCCAAAGATGTACATCCAGAAGCTCGAGAGTATTTTGAACAAGTTATCAACAGATTCAATACAAACTATGTTAGTGAATTTCTCGAAAAGCCCTTACAAATACGAGATTATTCTTTAGGAGGTAAGCAAGAAAAACGGTATCGGATGTGGTGCTTGCAAAATCATTTCTTCTTAAATCCTTTAAATGATTTACCGTTGCTCCATTCATGCTTTGCAACGGATTCGCTACAGCTTCCGGCCATTACAACATCTATTGACGAAAAGGATATTCCTATATTTTTCGGGCTATTTAATCAAATTAAGCAAGATTTCATCTATGCCAGATTTTTGTTCTATCAAGGACAAGTAGATAGAAGTGCCCCACATTATGCGGACAAAGAAACCTGTCTTACAAATCTTTTTGATTATCCGCAGTATTCAATTCGAATTGAGAATGAGAAAACTGCGTTTCGACTTCTGTATTCTCTTTTTGATAAGGTTGCTTTCTTTGCAAACAAGTATTGGAAATTAGGGATCAAGGACACTGATGTAACTTTCCATAGCGTATGGCGGGAAGAAAGCGGCCATAGGCCAAGATATAAACATCGCGCTTTGGATACAAAATCCAATATTGCACTATTGGCGATGAACTGGATATATAAAGATTTCAATGAATGCTTCGGCGATTCGCCAAATCCCGAGCTAAAGAAATTTAATGTGTTGCGAAATGCTTTGGAGCATAAATATGTAAAAGTACATTCTGACATTTTGTATGATAATTCTGAACCGTACATTGATCAAGAAGGAACCTATCATATTTCAGAGGGAGACTTATATAGGTTCACTCATGAATTGATGTGCATGATTCGTGAATTAATAATTGAACTATCAATGGCCGTTCATATCTCGGAGTCAGGATTATTCGATTGTGATGAATCGCCCAAATTTGTACCTAATATTACATTGGGTAGGTATGAGGATGAGTGGAAAATATGATCAGGACCAATGGTGACCAGAGCTACTATAGGAGCAAAAAGATTATAGTAGAATACTGATGTGAAGTTAGTCTTTCAAAAATATCGATTTTAACCGTCCCTTCCAAACAGCTCTCCAGTGTGGAGGGCTGTTTTTTATGAAAAGGAAC
>ENA-OPBF01001980-OPBF01001980.1-human-gut-metagenome-genome-assembly--contig:-NODE-1980-length-12322-cov-2.461319_pt1 | contig 12322 bp, 10 predicted proteins | sample MGYA00241067_ERZ501450 | MGnify/ENA primary metagenome ERZ501450 (study PRJEB25962, sample SAMEA2042516) | human gut metagenome | biome: human gut; feature: human-associated habitat; material: faeces... | reverse complement strand
TTCATCCGTGAAGCGTTCCAACTGTTAGGCTTTCAAGAGATACGTAGGTTAAGAAGCAAGAAAGCTGTTGAAGAAGCCTTGCTGCAAGCCAAGTTAGCCAATAAACCAAGCCGTACTGAAATGTTCCGGTTACTTTTGCAAATGATAGAAATCGGCAGATTTTACCCGACAGCGGAGTTGCAGGAAATCTGTGAACAATTCCATCTTTCAAAGATTAAGGAATCGTTTTCTTTTGCGTTATTCATGGCGTGTACGAGCGCTTCGTTCTCAAAGAAAGAACCGTCCTGTACCGCCTTCGTGATGCGGGTAAGCTCCTGATAAACGATGCGGCCTGCGCCGATGTTGGTGTGGCCGACTTCGCTGTTGCCCATCTGGCCGTCCGGCAGACCGACGTCCATGCCGGAAGCGCCGATCTTTGTAATCGGGTTTTCAGAGAACAGCTTATCGAGGTTCGGTCTCTTAGCGGCGGCAATCGCGTTGCCCTCCGTTTTAGCAATTCCGAAACCGTCCAGAATCATGAGTACAACAGGTCTTTTCATAGTGGAGATGCCTTTCCTTTCAACTGGAAAAAATCTTTCGGTGGAAAAATCAGCCCTTGGTGGCTGCGTCTACGATGGCTGCGAAGTCGTTCGGCTTCAGGGAAGCGCCGCCGATGAGGCCGCCGTCAACGTCCGGCTGTGCAAGAAGCTCAGCTGCGTTGCCTGCGTTCATGGAGCCGCCGTACTGAACAGTGATGCCTTCTGCAGCCTTTTCGCCGTAGAGGGACTTGACGGTCGCACGGATGACAGCGCAAACTTCGTTTGCCTGCTCTGCCGTGGCGGTCTTGCCGGTGCCGATGGCCCAAACCGGCTCGTAAGCGATGATGATGCGCTTAAGCTCTTCTTCGGTTACGCCGCCGAGTGCGATCTTTGTCTGCATGGCAACGAGCTCATCGGTGATGCCCTGCTCGCGCTGCTCGAGGTACTCGCCTACGCAAACGATGACGGTAAGGCCTGCGTCAAGCGCAGCTCTTGTTCTCTTCTGAACCGTAACGTCGGTATCGCCGAAGTAGGTTCTTCTCTCGCTGTGGCCGGTGATGACGTACTCAACGCCGCAAGCCTTCAGCATTTCTGCGGAAATCTCGCCGGTGAAAGCGCCGCTGACCGCCCAGTGGCAGTTCTCTGCGCCGATCTTGATGTTAGTGCCCTTAGCCGCCTCAATAGCGGTTGCGATGTCTACATACGGCACGCAAGCGACAACGTCGCAGCCTGCGTCTTTAACGAGCGGAGCAATGGCGGTGATGAGTTCCTTTGCCTCCGCAGGGGTTTTGTTCATTTTCCAGTTGCCGGCGATAACAGCCTTTCTAACAGCCTTGTTCATGATTTTCTATTCCTTTCCGTCGGTTAAAAACCGTTTTTATTGAGACAACAATACGGGAGCAGAGGCAAGCTCCGCTCCCGTTCATGCTTTTAATTATTTCTCGTTGAGGCAAGCAATGCCGGGGAGCTCAAGACCCTCGAGGAATTCGAGAGAAGCGCCGCCGCCCGTGGAGATGTGCGTCATCTTATCCGCGAAGCCGAGCTTCTCAACAGCCGCAGCGGAGTCGCCGCCGCCGATAATGGAGATTGCGTTGCTGTCTGCAACTGCCTTTGCAACCGCGATGGTGCCGTTTGCGAAGTTTTCCCACTCGGAAACGCCCATCGGGCCGTTCCAAACAACGGTGCCTGCGTTCTTCACGGCGTTTGCGAACAGCTCACGGCTCTTCGGGCCGATATCGAGACCCATCCAGCCTTCCGGAATGTCGTCGGAATCGACGATCTTCCACTCGGAGTCTGCACTGTACTCGGTTGCAACAACGTTATCGACCGGGATGAGGAAGTTGATGCCCTTAGCCTTCGCCTTGTCCATCATTTCCTTAGCGAGCTCAACCTTGTCGTCCTCGCAGATGGAGGTACCAATCTCGTGACCGAGAGCCTTGAAGAAGGTGTAAGCCATGCCGCCGCCGATGATGAGTGTGTCGACCTTTTCAATCAGGTTGTTGATGACGCCGATCTTATCGGAAACCTTAGCGCCGCCGAGGATTGCAACGAACGGACGCTTCGGGTTCTCGAGCGCGCCGCCCATGATGGAAATCTCCTTCTGGATGAGGTAGCCGCAGACAGCCGGGAGGTAATCTGCAACGCCTGCTGTGGAAGCATGTGCACGGTGTGCGGTGCCGAATGCATCGTTGACATAGATCTCAGCCATGGAAGCGAGTGCCTTAGCGAAATCCGGGTCGTTCTTGGTCTCTTCTGCGTGGAAGCGAACGTTCTCGAGCATGAGGACTTCGCCATCCTTCAGAGCTGCAGCCTTAGCCTTAGCGTCCGGGCCTACAACGTCTTTTGCCATGACGACTTCCTTGCCGAGGAGCTTGGAGAGCTCTGCTGCGACAGGCGCCAGGGAGAACTTCTTCACGTCGCCCTTAGCAGCTTCGAGTGCCTTAGCGGTCGCTTCGGCCTGCTCTGCCTCCGGCATAGCGTCAATTTTCTTCTTCTCCTTCTTGTCGAGCTTTACAACGTCGTTGAAGATGTTGTGCGGGCGACCCATGTGGGAGCAGAGGATGACCTTTGCGTTGTGGTCTACGAGATACTTAATGGTGGGCAGCGCACCGACGATGCGCTTCGTGTCCGTGATGACACCGTCCTTCATCGGGACGTTGAAATCGCAGCGGACAAGAACGTGCTTACCGGCAACGTCGATGTCTTCTACGGTTTTCTTGTTGAGGTAGTTCATTTTCGTACACTCCTTTAAGAAATATATTGAGTTACGGTTATACGTTTGGTTGGCGGACAACACCGCCTACAGAATTTATTTTATACCAAACGGAAGATGATTTCAAGAGATAACGCGCAAATTGCACACTTTTTAGCGCAAATTTTTCATTTTTGCGATTTTGTACGGGTTTTTATTTCGCACCGTTCGCGTCTGCCGCGTCCCAGTCGTAGCCGCGCAGGCGACCGGCTTCGGAAAGCGCGGGAAAATCCCACTGGCGCAGGACTTCGTAAACGCCGATGGCGATGCTGTTGGAGAGGTTTAAGCTGCGCGCTTCCGAAATCATGGGGATGCGCACGCAGCGGTCTTTGTTTTTGAAAAGCAGGTCTTCCGGCAGTCCGGCTGTCTCTTTGCCGAAGAAGAGGTAGCAATTATCGGGATAGTGTATATCCGTGTGCTTATGGACGGATTTTGTGGAGAAAAAGAAAAATTCGCCGCTGTTTTTTGCAAAAAACTCGTCGAGCGAGTCATAATAGGTGATGTCGAGCAAATGCCAGTAATCGAGACCGGCGCGCTTTAGCTTTTTGTCGTCGATCTTAAAGCCCATGGGGCCCACAAGGTGCAGCTTTGCGCCCGTGGCGGCGCAGGTGCGCGCGACGTTGCCGGCGTTTTGGGGGATCTCCGGCTCGACCATAACGATATTCAAAACCATTGCTGTCAAAGTCCTTTCGGGAAGAATGATGTATGTTTTTGTAAAAAGGGGGAAACTAAACGTGACGGCTGTCTTGTATGTTTTAAAAGCCGCAATCTGGATCTGGAGGTTTGATGCCATGTATAAGCAGAGCATGAACGTTGTGAAGGGCGTGGGTCTCGGCATTGCCGCAGGCGCTGCCGTGGCTGCCGTTTCGTCCGCGATGATGAACGGCGGGAAGAAATCCGCCAAGGCGCGCACAAAGGAGATGCGCCGCAGCACCGCCAAGGCCGTGCACACGGTGGGGCAGCTCATTGACGGCGTAGAGAACATGTTGAAGTAACTACCCGCGGTCGCAGTGGCAGCCCAAAACGCCGCTGTGGCCGAATACATAGATGTTGCATGGCGTGCGGCGCTCGCCGGCGGCTGCGGCGCATTTGAGCGTCAGGGAGCCGGAAGCGGGCTGCTCGTAGCACCGTTGCAGCCGGTTGCAGCACCCGCCCGCGATATCGCGCCAGCGGCATGCCCCGGCGTTTGTGCAGTGCTTGATGCACTCCATATCGATGTAGCGCTGGGAAATTTCGCCGCCCGCGTGGTAATCACCGTTGGAGATGAGCAGGTGCGCAACGGCGAGGTCGCCGATAACGTTTGAAAAGTGGCTTTCTGTGCCGTGGTGCGGCGCTTTGACGATATAGTAGCCGTCAAACAGCTTCCCGGAGATGCGGCGCAGCACTTCATCGGACACGTCGCCGGTCATTAGAATATCGAGATTCGACGGGCCGCGGCTTCGGCGATTGTGAAAGACGAGGGAGAGGTCGTTCTGCGTTTCGGTGTAGACGTTGCGCACGACGGATTGATTTAAAATGTCCTGAATATCCGGCGCGGCGGGGGAATGGGCGAGGTTGCTGCGCATATCTTCCATGCGACCTAAGAGGTCGCGGAGAGAATCAAGCAGGATGCGCCGTCTGCCGGGCGTGGCGCGGTCGGACGGCGCGAAGGCCGTTTGACACTGCATGTAGAGCCTAACGAACGCATCCTTCGTCTCCAAAAACTCCGTTTCGCGCCCGGTGTGAAACGGGGAAGAGAGGCAGATGTTGAGGTTTTCGACGGCCTCCGTCAGGATGGCATCGAACGGGAAGGGCTCGTTACGCGCGGGGGAGAGCACCTCGTAAAACGCGCCGTCAAATGTGAAGATGTCGCCGCCGCCGAGCGTGAAAATGCGGTCTGCGCCGACAGAATCATTGAGCGCGTCGAAAATACGCAGGCAGGTGGTGTTCACCTGCGCGAAGTCACTTTGCGGCACGGCGAAAAAATGCGCGAACACGGCGAACTCCAAAACGGGATTTACGCCGCGCTTATCGCACGGGAGGGCGGGGAGGTATACGCGGTCAAAGTAGCCGGGATCCTTTTTGACTTGCTTTAAAAAGCCACTCATATGGTCACGGTGGTAGTGCGTGAGCAGAAACTGGCGCTGGGCGGCGGGCGCATAGCGGCTGAAAATTTCGTTAAAACGGCGGTCAATCTCCTCTTCACCGCGGCGGGCGTAACGGCTGACGGAGCCGCAATCCACCATTAAAATCTGCCGGTTTTGCCCAACGAGGACGGTGCAGTCGCCGTATTCCACATCGTGCAGTTCAACGCGGTCCATTACGCTTTGTCCTCGTTCTGCACGTGGCGGTACAAAATGCCGTTTTCATAGCGGTCATCTTTCCACTCGCCGGTGTAGACGACATTGCCGTTTTTGTCGAACGCCGTGCCGTGACCCTGCCGTTTACCGTTCTGCCAGCCACCGGAATAAATCAAGTTGCCGTCTGCATCGAACAGGGTAGCTTGACCCGCTTTTTCGTTGTTTTCATATTTTTCGACGAACACGCAGTGCGTTTCGGGATCGACGGAGACACCTGCGCCCTGCTTTTGGCCGTCGATGATTTGGCCGTTGTAAATTAAATCGCCGTTTTTATTGAAAATCGTTGCCATGCCTTGCGGTTTACCGTTTTGCCAGTGGGAAATGTGCAGCGCGTGGTCGCTTTCGCGGAACGAAACGCCGAAGCCTTCGCGCTGATCGTCTTTGAAGTCGCCGATGTAGGAGACGGCGCCGCTGCGGTAGTGGTGCACGCCGAACCCCTCGCGCAGGTCGTTTTTGTACTCGCCTTCATAGAGCGTGATGCCGTTGTTGTTCACGGTGCGGCCGAAGCCCTCGCGTTTGCCGTCTTCGGAAAGGTCGCCTGTGTAACGGAGCGGCGCGCCGCCTCTGATGAGCGTGATGCCGGCTTTGGGGTCGTCCTCTTTTTCAGCTTCCTTTGCAGGCAGGAGCTTATCAAGCAGAGCACGTGCCTGCCGGAGCTCTTCCGGCGTGATGTCGGGGGCGGAGTCTGTTTTTGGCGTTTCTTCGGGAGCAGATTCTTCCGGAGCTTCTTCGGGTTCTTCTGCGGGAGTGTCCTCAATGGGGGATTCTTCGACTTCTTTCGTCTCGGGTTCTGTTTCGGGCTGCGGCTCGGCTTCGGGTGTTTCGGAGGCAGCTTCTTCGGAAGCGGGTTCCTCGGAGGTAGCTTCTTCGAGAACGGGATTCTCTTCGGTAGGCTCTGCGGCTTTTTCGGCGGGGTCGCTCAGGAAATCGACAAGTGCGGGCTCGGTGAGGTCCCCAAAAACGGGCAGCTCGGGCTCCGGCTCGGTCGTTTCGGGCACGTCGCCGTCCTTGACCTCCCAACCCATGGAGAGCATGACGGAGGCGTTTTTATTCTGCTTCAGAAATTTGATGCGGCGCTGCTGCTCTCCACGCGGGCAGTAGGCGTATTCGCCGCGCTCATCGGCGACGAGCAGAAGGCGGTCGCCGAACTGGGCGTTTTGCAGACTCTGCTCGGCGGTTTGGAACGCATACGGCACGGGGAACAGCACGGTTTCTTTCGTTTTGCCGGTGGAATCGTTATAATCGAAGCGGATGACGGCGTCGCGGTGATCGTCCGGCTTAAAGGTAATGCGTGCGCGGCGGTCGTCATCGGGAGAGAAATACTCCGTGCGCATCCACTGCATTTCACCGTCGTAGTACACGCGGGCGCGCAATGCGCCGTAGGCGTTATAAAACGCGATGCCGCGCTGACCGCCGTTTGTGAATGCGGCTTCGAGCGTATTTTTGCCTGCGCGTTTTTTCCATTTTATAGTGCGGCGGGAGAGCTTGCCGTGCACTTCGCCGGAAAGTCCGTCGAAAATGCCGCGGGCGCGGATATGTACGGTTTTGCCGGATCCGAAATAGCTGCGGCGCGCTTCATAAAGGGCATCGTGAAACGAAGACAGCGTATCGAGCCCGGTGTAGCACACGGTGTAGACCTTGCGGTTCACAAGGCTTGCGCTGAGAGAAGTGGCGTTATGTTCCGTCATCTGAACGACCTTTCTGCGGGAAACAGGCACGTTTCCCGTCTTTTCCGTTGATATAGTTTCAGTATACCACGAAAGGACGTTTATTTCAATCACACGGTTCCTTCGGATTTTAACTTGCGAAATGCTTTAAAATCTGCTATGATATTGTATCATCGTTCTATACTATAATAGAGGAAAGGATCGCGCGGCATGAAAAGTGTGAAGAAAGAAGTCTCGTTCAGGCGAAAACTGATGACGGCTGTATTGAGCGTCACGCTGCCGCTGATCGCGCTGCTTTTGTTCAGCAACCTGTATTCCACGCAGGCATTTAACAGAAAAATTGCGGATTCCAACATGCGCACGATGGATTACCGGGCGGGGCGCATGGAGGAGCAGCTCGACTCTGTGAACGATTTTCTCACCGGGTTGACGGTGAGCGACGATTACCGCACGCTGTCGGGCGGTGAGAAAACCCCCTTAAAGGCGTATCTTGCAAGCTATACGCTCATTACGCAGTTGAAAACGGCGCTGCCGGCATACGGTGATGTGGGCGCGTTTTTCATTTACAGTGCGCCGAGCGATGCCGAGCGCGATATTTTTGACGATTCTATCTCCTACGCGCAGAAGGAGCGGCTGCGCGCTTTTGTGCGCAACGCGGTGGAGAATAACACGTATTCGTACAATATGCAGTGGCGGCACGCGGAGATCGGCGGCAAGGCGTATTTATTCCGCTTTTACGGCGGGCGCGGCACGTATCTTGTGGCGATGGTGCCGTTGGCGGCGCTGGCGGACGTGCGCTACATGCAGATTGATACCGACGCGGTGATGCTGTTTTCCGACAAAAACAACGAGCCGCTGACCTCTGTCGATTTTGTGGAGGGAAACGGGATCAATCTGAACGGCGACTATGAGAACTACTTTATTTCGGGCGGGAAGCAGCGGTATATGATCGTGGGCCGCGATTTGGCGGGTACGGATTGCAGGGCAATCCTTGCCGTAAATGAAAGCGGGTATTTCGGCTCGCTCGATGGCTTGCAGGCGGCGCTGCTGGTACTCTCTTTACTGGCGCTGGTGCTGATTCCGGTCATTCAGTGGCGGCTGACGAGCTCCATCTCGAAGCCGGTGGAGGGGCTGCGCAGTGTTATGGAGCATATCCGCGCCGGCAATCTGGAGGCGAAGGCTGAGGGCAAGACGAACATACGCGAATTCAACGAGGTGAACGAGACGTTCAACACGATGATGACGCAGATTAAGGATTTGAAAATCGAATCTTACGAGCACGAGATTGAGACGCAGAAGGCGGAGCTGCGCTACATGCAGCTGCAGATCCGCCCGCATTTCTTCTTAAATTGCCTTAAAAGCTTATATGCGTTGGCGGAAGCGGGCAAATATGACCGCATTCAAAAAATGATTTTGGAGATCTCGAAGCACATACGGTATATTTTTACGGACAGTATGGAGCTTGTGCCGCTTTCGCGCGAATTAGACCACATTGAAAATTACATCGAGATGCAGCGGGGGTCTTCGCAGTACCCGCCGGTGTGCCGGTTTGACATTGACCCACGTTTACGGGACTTGCCGATCCCGCCGCTTTCTTTGCAGAGCTTTGTGGAAAACTGCGTGAAGCATGTGTACTCGCCGGATTACGTTTTGAAAATTGAGGTGAAGGCAGCGGTGCTGCGCAGCGGCGCGGACACGTTTGCCGACCTGACGGTGACGGATAACGGCGGCGGCTTCCCCGAGGACGTGATTGCGGAGATCAATGAGCCGGACAGCCCGCTGTACGCGCAGAACCACGTGGGCATCAACAATGTGAAAAAGCGCTTGCAGCTGATTTACGGCGACCGCGCTTTATATGCGTTCTTTAATCGGGATATGGGCGAACGCATGGGCAGTGTATCTGAAATTTTGATTCCGATAGACCTCGTAATGCTGCATGCGGCGGAGGACGAGCCGGACGGAGAGGAGGCTTTCAACGGATGAACGTATTGATCGTAGATGACCAGCCGGAGGTTGTGGAGAGCATGGTGACCGGTGTAAACTGGAAAAAAATACCCGTGGAGCAGGTGTTTACGGCGTACAGCGTGAAGGAAGCGCAAAGCGTTTTTGAACGCGAGCGCATAGATGTGCTGCTGTGCGACATTGAAATGCCGCCGACGAACGGCTTTGCTTTGCTGCGTTGGGCGCAGGAGCGGTTTTCCGGCGTGGTGTGCATTTTCCTTTCTGCGCACGCGGAATTTGAATATGCGCAGGAGGCCGTGAAGCTTGGCAGCTTTGACTACATTTTGCAGCCTGCGCCGTATGCGGAGATTGAGGCGGCGGTGGAGCGTGCGGCCGGAAAAGTGCGCGAAGCGGAAAACCAGAGGCGGTACAATGCTTATGCGAAGTACCGTGGCGAGGACGAAAGTGCGGAGAAAGAGCCGGACAAGACGGAGCAGACACCGATACAGCGCGCGATGACGTATATCCGGCGAAACATCGACAAGGATTTAAGCCGCGCGGAGATTGCAGATGCAATCTATTTGAACCCGGAATATCTTTCCCGCTTATTTAAAAAGGAAACGGGCGCCTCTTTAAATGATTATATTGTGACGGAGAAGATGCGCGCGGCACAGTCTTTGCTGAGTGACACAAACATCCCGGTGAGCCTCATTGCGACGAAGGTGGGGTACTCGAATTTCTCGTATTTTTCGCAGGTTTTTAAGAAATACACGGGCATGTCGCCGGTGGAATACCGTGCGGCAAAGCGGCGGTCTAAGCTGTAAAGCGCGTTTTCTTTCGGTAAACTGTTGTAAAACTGTCACAAAATGTAAAATCCGTGTAAACGGGTGAAAGACAGAAAATACATCTTGCATTTGAGAGAGGGACACCCATATGGGTTTTCCTCTTTTTTTATCGATATAGAGTATCGATATGCAGGATTGTAAAAAACATCCTGCAAAGTCTTCACGAACATGTCACATTTTGAATAGGAGATGTCACGAAATTTGCAGAAAAGATGCGGATTTTCTGTTACTATATATGTGTAATTTGACCGCGAAGGCTAAAAATAAATTTATCGCGGGTCGAAAAGTATGAAAGGAAGTAAGAAAATGGCAAAGAGACTTGTAGCAATGCTCATGGCAGCAGCGCTGACCCTCTCCCTGGCAGCTTGCGGCAACGGCGGTTCTTCCAGCTCCACCGCAGACTCCAGCACATCTTCCGAATCTTCCGCTTCTGACAGCGCTGCAGCCGATAGCAGCGATGCCTCTTCCGAAGCAGAAGATCTGAAAGAATCCGAACTCGTAACGCTCAATATCGTGACGATGTCATCCGGTAAAGAAGAATCCGGTATCGCACAGGTTGAGGAAGCAATGGACAAGATCCTCGAAGAGAAGTTCAACGTGAACGTTAAGCTTTCCTTCCTCCCGTACAGCAGCTATGCTGACCAGATCTCCCTGATGCTTTCCTCCGGCGAAGGCGTTGACCTTCTCCCGGTTTACATGGTCAACTACACGGCTTGCGCTGATTCCGGTCAGCTCTATCCGATGGACGACCTCATCGAGGAGTATGGCCAGGGCATCATTGAGCAGCTCGGTTGGGACAACATCAACTGCGGTCGCGTAGGCGGCGAGCTGTTCGGCCTCACGCAGGGCCGTGACCTTGCAGCTTCCCAGGGCTTTGAGTACAGACTGGACCTTGCTGAGAAGTACAACCTCGACATGGATTCCGTTAAGACCCTCGAAGACCTCCACGATGTTCTCGTTACCATTAAGGAAAACGAAGAGAACTGCTGGCCGGTAGCTGTTTCCGCCGGCGAAAACATCCGTAACTGGGGTTGGGACTCTCTGGGCGACGAGATGGTTAACCTCGGTGTTCTCTCCGACATGGCTACGGACACCACCGTTGTGAACCTCTACGAGACCGAGCAGTACAAGAACCTCGTTACCACGATGTACAACTGGATGCAGGAAGGCCTCATTCAGGCTGACGCTGTGAACACCACCGAGACTGCAACCACTCTGCAGGACGCAGGCACTGCATTCGGCAGCTTCGTTAACCTGAAGCCGTACTATGCAGAAGAGAACAACGCGAACCTCCAGAACCCGATCGGCACGGTTGAGCTGATTCCGGCACTGGCTTCCACCGACCGTGTTACCATGGCTCTGTGGTCCATCGCAGGCAGCTGCGAGCATCCGGAAGCTGCTATGAAGACTCTGAACGAGCTTTACAGCAACCCGGAGCTGAGCAACCTCTACATGTATGGTATTGAGGGCGTTCACTACGAAGTAATCGAAGAAGGCGCTGTTACGAACGGTCAGGACAGAATCAACTATCCGGACGGCGTTGATGCAACGACCACCACTTACAGAAAGTCCGGTACTTGGCTGATGCCGAACCAGTTCATCGGCGACATCTGGGGTACCGATCTCCCGGCTGATTACTGGGATGCAACGAAGACCTTCAACGAAGAGTCTCAGAAGTCCGCAGCATTCGGCTTCTCCTTCGACGCAACGCAGGTTGCGAACGAGATCACCGCTTGCACGAACGTTGTTAACAAGTACCACAAGGCACTCGTTTGCGGCGCTCTTGACCCGGAGACGACTCTCCCGCAGTTCAACTCTGAGCTGAAGGATGCCGGCATCGATGCGATCATCGAAGAGAAGCAGGCACAGCTCGACGCTTGGCTGGCTGAGCAGAAGTAATTTACTTCACAATTAGACTTAAAGAAGCTGGAGCGAGATTCGTTTCAGCTTCCTTGTGAAAATCCGTGTCTTTTTCCCGAAAGGGAAAAGGGCATGGGCGTGTACAGAGAGATGACCCTTCTGTACATGCCCATGTTCTTTTGGAAAATTTCAACGGAGCAGGACGAAAACAGATTGAAAGGGGTTTCTAATTATGCCGAATAAATCTGCCGCACTGGAAAAAGAAATGAAAGTGCGCTCGGCAAAACCGAATAAGTGGCTGCGCTTTTACCGCTGCATCCCGCTGTATCTGATGTTCCTTCCGGGCGCCCTGTATCTGCTCATGGATAAGTATATCCCGATGAGCGGTCTGATCATCGCCTTCAAGAAGGTCAACTGGCGTAAGGGCATCCTTGCAAGTGACTGGGTGGGTTTCAGCAACTTCACCTACCTTTTTAAAACGAAGGACGCTTTCAACATTACGCGCAACACACTGCTTTATAACCTGTGCTTTATCGTGCTGGGCACCGTGATTGCCATTACAATCGCGATTCTCTTAAACGAGATTACGAGCAAGCTGTTCAAGCAGGTGTACCAGACCATCATCCTGATGCCGTACCTGATCTCCATCGTTGTGGTCAGCTATCTGGTGTTCGCAATGCTGAGTTCTGAATCCGGCTTTATCAACAACACGATCTTTAAGGCACTTGGCATTAATCCGATTTCCTGGTATACAGAGCCGAAGTACTGGCCGTTCATTTTGGTCATCGTACATATCTGGAAGGTGTTCGGCTACGACTGCATTCTCTATTATGCAACGCTCGTCGGCATTGACCACGGCTACTATGAGGCGGCGGTCATCGACGGCGCAAACCGCTGGCAG
>ENA-OPBF01001970-OPBF01001970.1-human-gut-metagenome-genome-assembly--contig:-NODE-1970-length-12376-cov-2.091794_pt1 | contig 12376 bp, 8 predicted proteins | sample MGYA00241067_ERZ501450 | MGnify/ENA primary metagenome ERZ501450 (study PRJEB25962, sample SAMEA2042516) | human gut metagenome | biome: human gut; feature: human-associated habitat; material: faeces... | reverse complement strand
AGTCCATGACCTTGACCACGCCCTGCTCGGAAATCATGATGTTGCCGGGCTTGATATCGCGGTGGATAATGCCCATGCGATGCGAATAGTCGAGCGCGTTAAGCACGCCCAACATCACCTGTTCGCAGTCGCGCTGGCTGAGTGCGCCGTTGACCTTGATGATGTCGCGCAGGGTCTGGCCCTTGACGTATTCCATGACGATGTACGGCAAACGCTCGGTATCGCCGCTTTCGGAAGAAACCAGTTCTTCGCCCGAATCGTAGATGTTCACGATGTTCGGGTTGTTCATCTGGGCCACGGCGTGTGCTTCGCGGCGGAAACGGGCCAGGAAGATGTCGTCGTTGGCCAGATCGGCGCGCATGATTTTCACGGCCACGGTACGGCCCAGACGGGCGTCAAGAGCCACGTGGACCTCGGCCATGCCGCCACGACCGATGAGCTGGCCAAGCTGGTAGCGTCCGCCGGCCAATGCGGTGGGCATACTGGTGCTCATTGCTTATTCCCTCCCAATCTTGAGGCCGGGGCCTCCAAAACAATGCGTGGCGTGCTGGTCACTCGGCGCGGCAGTCGATTGCCGGACGTGGCCATGGTGGTGTCGGCCATTTCGGTCTGCTGATCCAGCAGACGGCGTTCGATGCGTGCCAGCGTACGGGACACCACCAGCGCGTCTTTCGGGCGATCCAACGGGTCCTTGGCCAGCATCGACATGACAAATTCGCGTAACTGGACGTCCACCGAGTTCGGCAGCGGAGGCACGGGATTGTTCACGTGCGCTGCGGCGATATCGACCGGAGTGGTGCCGGTGAACGGACGATGCCCGGCAAGGCCCTCGTACGCCACTACGCCCAGTGAATAGATGTCCGATTGCGGCGTGGCCTGCTGGCCCTGCGCCTGCTCGGGGGAGATGTATTGTGCGGTGCCCACCACCATGCCGTCCTGGGTGATCTGGCCTTGGCCGGTGGAGTAGCTCACGCCGAAATCGGTGATCTTCACTTCGCCGGTGTCGGAAACCATGATGTTGGCCGGCTTGACGTCACGATGAATCACGCCGTGCGAGTGGGCCACGAATAGGCCTCGCGCGGTCTGAATCAGAATGGGCAGCAGTTCGATGGGATCCATCGCGCCCTTGCTATGGAACAGATCCGCCAACGATTTCGAGGGGACGTATTCCATAATCAGAAAGCCGATGCCGTCATGCTCGTAGTATTCGAACAACGCAGCGATGTTCGGGTGCGCCAGATTGGCGGAATTATGGGCTTCGGCACGCAGGCGGCGCAGCTTGGCCTCGGCGTTGGTCACGTCCGAGCGCAGCGCCTTGATGGCCACTTCACGGCCGAGCTGAATATCGTAGCCTTTCCAGACCTCGCCCATACCGCCTTGCGCAAGACGCGAATCAAGACGATATCGGCGGTGAATAAGCTGTCCTTCGATAAGTTTCACTGCTGCAAAGCCTCCTGCATCATCGCGCGCATGATCGGGCCAGCGGCGAGCGAACCGTATACATCTGTGTTATGCACCAACACCGCGACGGCGATTTGCGGATTGTCCGCCGGCGCGAAACCGATCACCCAGCCGTCGATGGCAGAGTTGTCGATACCGATTTGTGCGGTACCGGTTTTGGCCGCCACCTTGATGCCGTCGATGGCCAGCTGCGGATTGGCCTCGGTCACCACGCTCTCCATCATCGTGGTGAGCTTGTCTACGGAATCCTTGCTGAACGCGTTGGCCATGGTTTGCGGTTTGGTCTGCGAAAGTACGGTGAGATCGGCGGAGCGCACACGATCGACCAGCGTGGGCTGCATCAGTTTGCCATTGTTGGCGATTGCCTGCGCGACCATCGCCATCTGCAACGGCGTGGCCGTGGTGTCGCCTTGGCCGATGGATGCCAGCGCAAGCTTGTCGTCGGTCGGATCAGAGGGGAATGTGGACGCGGTGGCCGTCATCGGGGTGCCCGTGGATTCGGTGCCGTCAATGGTGATGGTGCTGCCGAACCCGAGCTTGGTGGCCATGTCCGAAACCTTGCTCGCGCCGAGTTTCACGCCAAGCTGGGCGAAAGCGGTGTTGGACGACCATGCGACGGCCTCTTGCAGGGAGATCTGTCCGTTGACGCCATCGCCCTGTGCCTCGTCGTTCGGCAGCTGTGTGGCGGTTCCCGGCAAGGTATAGCTGGAGCCTGCAGGAATCTTCGTGTCCGTCTGATAATCGCCGGTTTCCAGCGCAGCCGAGGCGACGATGGTCTTGAACGTGGACCCTGGCGGGTACAGCTGCGAGGTGGCGCGGTTGATCAGTGGGCTATTTTGGCCCGCAGAGAGTTCGTTGTAGGCCTGAGACGCGGCTTTGGCGTCATGGGTCGCCAGTTTGTTCGGATCGTAGCTGGGCGTGCTCACCATGGCGAGGATACGGCCGGTGTTGACTTCGATGGCCACCGCCGCACCATCGCGCGTACCGAGCTGATCGTAGGCAACCTGCTGCAGCTTGGGGTCGATGGAGGTTTCGATGGACGCGCCCTGATTCGTAGTGCCGGTGAGCATGGCCTTGGCCCGCTGCCAGATCAATGAATCGGCCTCACCGTTGAGCAGCATGCTGCGGGAGGCTTCCAGGCCGCGATCGGCGGTCTGGTTGATGGAGAAGAAGCCGGTGACCGGAGCATACAGCGGACCGTTGGAATAGGTGCGCAGGTATTTGAACGCGTCGTTGACCGGTTCGGATTTGGCCATGACCGTGCCGTCCGAGGCCAGAATGGCACCGCGGTAGGCACCGAGCTGGTGGTACAGCGAACGGGCGTTGCGCGGATCGTTGTTCAGCGCGTTGGCCCGTACCGCCATGATGATGGTGGACGACAGGCCGAGAATCACGAACAGCGCGACCACGGCGGTGAAAAGCTGACGAAGATATTTGTTCATACGCGAGTGCCTCCGTTAACGGGAGGAAGCGGGGGAATCGTACCGGTAGGCGTGTACGGTTCATCGGCGCCGGCATACACCGGAGTGGTGGCATCCACGATGGGGTCGTCAAACGATTCCGACTCGGACTGCGACGCCGTAGCCGACGCGCTGCGAGGCTGAACGATCGGCTCAGTGGCGCGGGCCCGGGCCTCAAGTTCCTTGTTGCGCAGCACGGCCAAAGCCTCGTACTGGAACGTATCCGAGGTCAGCTCCGGCTCGGGCGCATTGGCCGAATTCGAGATGATGATGAGCAGGGTCGCGAGAATATAGTTGGCGATCAGACTGGAGCCACCGGCCGCCATATAGGGCAGGGTCAGACCGGTCAGAGGAATCACCAGCGTGATGCCGCCGACCACGGTGAACACCTGGAAGGCCATGGTGAACACCAGTCCGGAAGCGAGCAGCTTGCCGAAGCCATCCTTGATTTTCATGGCGGTGATAAAGCCGGAGGCAATGATGAGCAGGTAGAGCATCAAAATGGCCAGGACGCCCATCAGACCGAGTTCCTCGCCCAGAGAGGCGTAGATGAAATCGGAGTTCGCAAACGTAACGAGCGAAGGATGGCCTTGGCCGAGACCGGTGCCGAGCATGCCGCCTGATGCCAGGCCGAAAATGCCGGTGACCAGCTGCCAGGAGCCGCCGGGGGTCTTGTTGTATTGCTCGTTGCTGAACGGGTGCAGCCAGGCATCGACTCGCTGACCCACGTGGCTGAACATGCCTGCGGCCAGCACGGCACCCGCGGCGAACGCGATCAGACCGATGATGATCCAGCTTTTACGGCCGGTGGCCGTGTACAGCATGGCCACGAACATGGCGAAGAACATAAGCGAGGTGCCCAGATCATGCTGCATGATGAGCACGCCCATCGAGGCGATCCACACCACGATGATCGGGCCGAGATCCTTGATACGCGGCAGCTGCAGACCGAGCATCTTCTTACCGCCCACGGCCAGCTGGTCGCGATGGTCGAACAGGTAGGCGGCGAAGAAGAACGCAAGGAACAGCTTGGCGAACTCGCCCGGCTGGAACTGGCCCAGTCCCGGAATCCTGATCCAAATGCGCGCGCCGTTCACTTCCTGACCGACAAACGGCAGCATCGGGGCGAGCAGCAGCACCAAGCCCACCACCATCGACACGTAGGAGAAGCGCCGCAGCACGCGGTAGTCCTTCAGGAAGATGATGAGCAGCGCGGAAAGCACGATGGCGATGCACAGCCAGATCAGCTGACGTTGGGCAACCGCCCAACCTTCGCTCTGGTCAATGCGAGCGATCATGGTCACGCCGGTGGCGGTCAGCAGTAGCACGCAAGGCAGAATCGACTGGCTGGCGTACGGCTGGAAGCGCACAATCAGCCCCCACAGCACCAGAAACAGCACTACGGCCAATGCCAGCATGCCGGCGTATTGCATAGGGAATTCGCCGGCGGTGCGCTGGAACATCTGGATGAACGCCAACGCACTGATTGCCATGGCAATCAGCAACAAAGAAATCTGACGTAGACGGGTAACGATCATTGAGAATCTCCCGTGGCCGCGTTGTCGGCCGCTCCGATACCGGATTTATCCGAGGAATCGGATGAGCTTGACGAACCGGACTTGTCTGACGAGGAGCCGGACTGGCTGGACGAATCCTCGGTGCTGTCCTTGGAATCGCTCTGGGAGCTGTCTTTGGAACTGTCCGGGGAATTGGACGCCTCGGCCTTCTTGGCGGCGTCGGCTTCCTGCTGCTTGGCCAGTTTGCGCATTTCGGTGCGGATAATACCCACATGCGACTGCGCTTCGTCCAACGAACCGACTGTGATGCCTTGGCTCAGCTGGTCACGCCATGTCTGAGGCAGGTCCGCGGTGGCGATATTGGTGGTCTGCACTTCGTGCGAAAGCTCAAGTCCAAAGAGATTGGTCGGCACGCCACGATAAATGGCCACGGTGCCGTTGCTATCTCCCACGTAGTAGTGCGTCTGGCTCCACGTGTACGCGCCCCAGCCAGCGCCGGCCAATGCCAGCACGGCAAGAATGCAGGTAATAATCACCGCAAGCTTATTGCGGCGCTTCTTGGTGCGCGTGGCCTTCTTCTGCTCGACCTGCTCATCGCGGATGGCTTTGGCCACATCCGGGTCGTTGGGGTCGGCGGACAGGCGCCCATCCGGCTTTTGCACCACCGGAATCTCACCGGTATCGGGATTGGCTCGTTCACCGGTCTCCTCGCGGACGGTGGACGGCTGCACCACGCGTGTGGACGACGGTTTGGCCGTGGTTTGCGCGGTCTCCGCCTCGTGCGCGCTGGCGGGCTGAATCAATGCTGCGGCGCGCTGGGCGGGGGAATCATCCTCACGCAGTGCGGGCGCGGTAGCCACCGGCTCGTTGACGATGTCGGCAATCGGCTCAAGATTACGGCTGGCGGCACCGCCGACCAACGGCGTTTGGTGCGGCAGATCGAACGCATCGGCATCCAACGCCAACGTGGCATCCGCAATAACGGCCGTGACATTATCGGTGCTGCCCGCCCGCAGTGCCATCTGCACCAGACGCTGCGCGCATTCGCCCTGATCGGACAGCGTGGTCATCGTCTCTTCGATGGTGGAATCTTCCAGCACACCGCACAGACCGTCCGAGCACAGCAGCCAACGGTCGGCGGGGTGGGCTCGGCGAATCGAAATATCCGGGCGCGGGTCAATGTCAAAGTCGCCAAGCACGCGCATCACGACGTTGCGCTGCGGGTGGTTCTTGGCTTCGGACGGGGTGATACGACCGGTGTTGATGAGGTGCTGCACGTAGCTGTGGTCGCACGTGATGCGGCTCAGGTGTCCGTCGCGCAGCAGGTAGGCGCGCGAATCGCCGATATGGGCGATGACCCAGTAGCCGGCCACCAATGCCACTGCGGTAACGGTGGTGCCCATGCCGGCAAGCTTGCGTTCGCGCTTGGCCTTGCCGACGATGGCGTCATGCGCGGCCATAACGGAGGTTCCCATCATGCGGGAGATCGTCTCGACGTTGCCACCGGTGTCATCCTGCTCGATGTGGGCCAGCGACCGGATGGCGATGGAGGATGCCGTATCGCCGCCGGCGTGACCGCCCATGCCGTCGCACATGGCGATGAGATGCTCGCCGGCGAAGGAGGAATCCTGATTGTTCGCGCGCACGGTGCCCACATCGGACACCGTGGTGGAATACAGGAACAGCGGTTGTGAAGCGGCGGATTTTGGCATGCGGCTACCTCAGTTCGAAGGTGGTGGCGCCGATGCGCACAGGAATACGAGCGGGCAGAATGGTGGGGCGGTTGATGCGCTGCTGGTTGACCACGGTGCCATTGGTGGAGTTCAGGTCTTCAATGGCCCACTGCCCGGAGCGCGTGTCACGGTAGACACGGGCATGGTGGGAAGACACGAATTCGTCATCGAGCACCACGGTGTTCGAGGCGGCGCGGCCAAGCGTGATGTCGGCTTCGGCCAGCGGCACGGAGCTGCCGGCAAGCGGACCATCGATGATGACCAACAGGGTAGGCTGCGCCGAGGCGGCGGACGACGCGGAAGCGCTGGGCTGGCGATGCGGGCGCGGCGCAGCTGCCTGCGGCGTTTCGGCCTTGGCCTTATGCACTTCACGCTCACGGCGACGACGCGCGCGCGAAGGTCGCGGACTGAACGTCTCGATGTCCTTGCGCAGCGAACGTACGGCCAGCCAGATGAATATCCACAGCAGGATCAGGAATCCATACTTGAGCAGGGCGAATGTCAGTTCGGTCATAAGTGGACGACTTTCGGGCGTGTGCTCGACTACTCCTGGGCTTGGGCGGAGGCCCAGTACAGGATGCGGGTACGGCCGATGGTGATGGTGTTGCCGTCGAGCAGCGTGGCGGCGGGCACTTGGTGGCCCTCCACGTACGTGCCGTTGGTCGAACCCAGGTCGCGGGCGATCACGCCGTTATCCGTGATGTCGATTTCCAGGTGCTTGCGGGAGATGCCCGGATCGTCGATGACGATATCGCAACCGGAACCGCGGCCGATTACCGTCTTGTCTTTGGTGAGCAGGTACTGGTTGCCGTTCACCTCGAGCACCGGGCTATCCTCGGTCTGCGCATCGGTGGTGACCGGCACGGCATTGCCCTGCACGGATTCGGAGGTGAGGTTGAAGTTGCCCTTGGACAGGTCAAGGTCTTCCTCGAAGATCACGATCACCGGTCCCACGAAGGCGTAATGCTGGCTCTTCGCGTACTCGGTGAGGTTATCGGCCAGTTCGTTGGCCAGGGTCTCGCTACCCCATGCCTCGATACGGTCGAAGTCAGGAGTACTGAGCTTGAAACGGTATTCATTCGGGGCCACCGTGCGGTCACGGCCCACGGGCATGGCCTCGGCGTCAATCTCGCGCTCCAAGGCGCTGGAAAGATCGACAGGCTGCAGGTCTTTGGAGCCAAACTTGGCGAATACTCCGTTGACTGCACCCTCCACGCTTTTTTCAAAACGGTCGAGAACGCTCATAGTCCTCCCTTTCTAATCTTCACCCATCCTACGCGGTGATGGGAATATGAGACAAAAAACCGGTCTTTCACGTGACGATGAGTGCAAAATATCCAAAAATTCAGGGCGGAAATGGGTGCGGCGCACCACCCGAGGTGCTTTACCGGTGGAGCACCTCGGGTGGGATGCGCGTGTTATCGATTTGTCAGGCCAGCGCGTCGCGCAGGAAATCGCGCTGGAGGGTGAGCAGGTTTTCGGCCACGGTCTCGTCATTGGTCATATGGGTGATGCCCGTCAACGGCAGGAAGGGGTGCGGGCGACCCGCCGCCATCAGGGCTTGCGAGAGGCGCAGGCTGTGGGCGATGGTGACGTTGTCGTCGGCGAAACCGTGGATCAGCATAAGCGGGCGCTCGAGTTTCGGTGCGTCCTGCACGATGCCGTTTCGGTAGTAGACATCCGGGTCGAGGCCCAGATAGCGCTCGGTGTAGTGCGTGTCGTACAGCGTCCAGTCGGTGGGCGGGGCGCCGGCGCATGCGGCCTTGAACACGTTCGGCGCGTCCAGCACGGCCAGTGCGGACAGGAAGCCGCCGTACGACCAGCCGATCATGCACACCTTGTCGAGGTCCGGCATGGGAATCGCCTCCCGCTGGCGGGAGGTGGCGCGAAGCGCCGGTGGGTGGTTCTCGGCGTCTGCCTGATCGCCCGCAGCCGGCTGTGCCGCACGTGATTCCACATCGGCGTTGAGCCGGGCGACGGCCTCGGGCAGGGCGTTGACGGCCTCGACCTGATCGGCCAGCGTTACGTCCTTCATATCCTCGAAGATCTCGCGGTCCCATGCCGGGCCGCGGCCGGTGGTGCCACGGCCGTCTGCCGTGACCACCAGGAAGCCTTGGTCGGCCCACCACTGGCCCTCCCAGTAGAAGGACTGCGAGGCGATGACCTGCTGGAAGCCGGGCCCGCCGTACGGCTTCATCAGCACCGGCAGCTTCTCGGCGTGCGCGTACGGGCTTTCCGGGCTCGGCGCGATGATCGCCGTGTACAGCTGGTGCTCGCCCAGTCGCGTAAACGTGACGTTCGGTGTAAAGCCGGGTTCGGCCGCCGTGGACGCGATAGTGGCGCTCTGTTCTCCCAGAATATGCCGCATCTGGGCGCGGGCGGAACGCATATCGCGGCCGGAGACCACGATGCCGCGCTCGCCGCGCGAGGCGGTCCACTGGCCGGGATCGGTCGTGACCGGCGTGATCGTGCCGTTGTAATCGATACTCACCACGTCGAAACTGCGGGCGTCGTGGTCGCCGAATACGGACTCGGTGGCGGCCGCATCGGCCCAAGCGTCCGGCACCTCAGGCGCGATTTCGGGCGCGCGCTGCACCACGGCCAGCACATCCTCGTCGGTCACGGCGAGCACCGTGCGCACGTTCCAGCCAGCCGGCGTGAACGGGCGGCCGTCCATTGTCAGACGGTTGGTGTCCGTGGCCATATCGTTGAGCGAGCACACCAGACGACCATCCGGCGTGTAGGCGGGCGTGCCGTGAACCAGGTCGATCCACTGCTCGTTCGCGTGCTCCTCAAGCACACGCGTGGCACCCAGCGCGGCCCCATCCGCCGCGACTGCCACCTCAAGCACCTGATCGCGGGTCTGACGGCGGTTCTGCACCAGCACCAGCGGATCGTGGCCGCGACGCCAGTTCACGGCGGCCACATACTCGTACGCCTCGCGATCCCAATCCACATCGGCGTTGCCGGTGATGCCTGCGTACCGGTCGTTCTCATCGAACGCCAGCGTGATCACGGTCAGATACACGTCGGCATTGCGGGTCAGCGCGCGCGGGTAACGGCGGCCGGCGTCCGGCTTCTCGGGGTCAGCCGGATCGCTGATGTGCCAGGTCGGCTCGTCGGCGGTGTCGAAGGACTCGAACAGCACGTGCTGCGAATCCGGGGCCCACCAGAAGCCGTCGTATCGGTCCATCTCCTCGCCGGCCACGAACTCGGCCAGACCGATTTTCCACGTGTTTTCGGCCGGATTGCCGTCCTCATCCTCCACGCTCACGCCGTAGACGGCGGTGATGCGGTCACCTAGTTCGCCGCCGATATCGACCAGCATCAGGTAGCTGCCCGTGGTGTACAGCACATGTTCGCCATCCGGGGCGATGCGCGGGTTCAGCACCGGCGTGTACATCGCCGGGTCCTCATCGAGCCATTCGCCGGCCAGTTCACGGGTGTGCGGCTCGGGTGCGCCGGTCTCGTCATTCCAATCGATGTCGGTCAGGAACAGGCGGCCGTTGATGGTGAACACGATGCGATTGCCGTCGTCATCTGCGGAGTATCCGACGATGCCGGTGCCGCCTTCGCGCGCACGCTCGCGGCGGGCCTTCTCCTCGGCCGGCACGTCCTCGCTGTCGGCGGTTGCGCCCAGCAGTTCGCGCGGGTCGGCCAGCTTGGTCTCATGGTGTTCGCCGGACTCGTCGAACCAGCTCAGCCACAGTGCGGTCACCAGATCCTCGGGGCCGTCGGAGCGCAGGAACAGGGCCCGCGAGCCGTCGCCCACGGTCTGTGCGGAGCGCGGTGCGCCGCAGCCGAAGCGCAGCGTGCGCGCCCGGAGGCGTGGGAAATGCTTGATTGCGTCATTGACATCATTGGTTTCGCTCATACCTCACAACCTACGCGCCTGTGCGGTCAGTGGCGCGCAGGCTTGCGACGCATTCCCGGGATTGTTTCGCGAAGTGGGTCTCGGTAGGTCCGATTAGCGCAACATTCCCGGGATTGTGTCGTGGGTGTGGGTGCGAGGTGTGGGCGTGAGGCTTGTCCTAAGATGGGAACCATGCAGGTGACGATGATCGACGAAAACAAGTACGCCGAAACGATGACCGACGTGGTGCTGCCCGCGCTCGAACAATGCCGCGAGGAGGGCTGGTTCGATCCGTCCGCCGCCGAACGTTCGGCCGGGATCGAGCCGCTGTCCGGCATTATGGACACCGGCGGCCGCTCGGGCCAGCTGCACTACCTGTGCTACGACTCCGCCAAATTCGACGCGATTCGCGAGCAAGGCGCCACCGCCATCTTCCGCGGGGCCATCGTCATCAGCCACGGCTTCACCGAGTTCGCCGAGAAATACGACGAGCTCGTCTGGTATTTTCTGCTCGCCGGCTACTCGGTGTGTGTACTCGAGCATCGCGGCCACGGCAAGTCCGCGCGCGACGTGGACAATCGCTGCATGGTGTGGATTGATGACTGGCAGCGCTACGTGGCCGATCTGGCCGGCTTCGCCGAAACCATCGGCCAGCAGTACGCGGCCGGCATGCCGCTGAACCTGTTCTGCCATTCGATGGGCGGCGGCATCGGCGCGGCCGTGTTGGAGCGATACCCCACCCTGTTCGACAAAGCGGTGCTCTCTGCCCCGATGATCGCCCCCGCCACCGGCATGCCGCTGGGCGTGGCCCGTGTGCTGGTCGGCGCGCTGTGCGGACTCGGCTTCGGCAAGAAGCGCGTGTTCGGGCAGTCGGACTTCACGCCGGAATTCTCGATGGAAGGCAACGAGGGCGCTTCCGAAGCGCGTGAACGCTGGTACTTCAAGCTGCGTTGCGAGAACCGCGAATACCAGACCTACTGCGCGGCGTTCGAATGGGTGCGCCAAGCGTTGAAGCTCAACCGGGCCATACTGAATCCGTCCGCCTGCGCCGAAGTGGAGACGCCGGTGCTGCTCTTCCAGTCCGGACGCGACATCTGGGTACTCAATAAGCCGCAGAATCACTTCGTCCAACTGGTCAAGGACGGCGGCGGCGAGGCGAACATCGTGCGCTTCCCCGAATCGCGCCACGAAATCTTCTCCATGCCCAACAGCACTTACAAGCCCTACCTCGAAAAGATCCTTGGCTTCTACGACGACCCCATGATTGCCTGCGCCGCGTACTGATGTAGCTCTTCACCCATTGTTCACCGTGCGGTCACCTTGTGGCCCGACCCGCTTTAGATGGCGGGAGAACCATGGAATTATGGGCATAATCCTATGCTTTCAACGCCGACTAACCTGACAGACGGCGGGAAACATAGCCAATGCAAATGCCGAGTAAGGATTTACCCTACCCGGCATGTTGCGTTTCACCCACCAAACCCCACCCTGTTCGCGCGCCGGTCGCGTGCCGTTCTGCCGCTGTACACATCCGATGGGTAGAGTGACTTCGAAACGAGGCGAAAGAGGCGGACATATGGCGAACGGCGCACAGAACGCAAGCGGCACACCGGCACCGGCGGCAAGCCATTCCGGCGGCCACGTCGTATCCGCGCGCGCCACGACCATCGGCCTGATGGCAATCCTGCTGTGGAGCTTCATGGCCGGCACCGTGCGCATCGTCTCCGAAAACTTCGGGGCCACGCTTGGTTCGGCCCTGATTTACACGGTCGGCGGCATCCTGCTGCTGATGTTCCGGCGCCCGGCCCCGATTCGCGAGTTCCCCAAGAAATACCTGATTATCGGCGGCCTGTTGTTCGTATTTTACGAATCGTCGATATCCCTCTCGCTGGGTCTGGCCTCTACCGACGCATCCTCGGTGGAAGTGAGCCTGGTCAACTATCTGTGGCCCACGATGATGGTGCTGCTGTCGGCGGGCGTATCCCATCGCAAGCACGCGGTCGTCAAGGTGCTGCCGGGCGCGATCGTGGCCACTGCCGGCGTGGTGTTGGCGGTCGGCGGTAATTCCGGGCTCGACTGGCATGCGGCCGTGCAGCATATCGCCGCCAACCCTTTGCCCTATGCGCTGGCGTTCGTGGGCGCGCTCGCTTGGTCGGTGTACGCGGTGTTCACGCCAGCCATGAGTCATGGGGTGGACGGCACTTCATTGTTCTTCCCCTGCGTGGCCGTGGCGTTGTGGATTATCCACTTCGCGTCCGGGCAGGGGTGGCCGGCCGAGCCGCCGAGTCTGGTCGCATGGCTGTTTGTGTTGATTGCCGCGGCGGCGATTGGCGGTGGGTATGCCTGCTGGGG
>ENA-OPBF01001964-OPBF01001964.1-human-gut-metagenome-genome-assembly--contig:-NODE-1964-length-12427-cov-4.465082_pt1 | contig 12427 bp, 10 predicted proteins | sample MGYA00241067_ERZ501450 | MGnify/ENA primary metagenome ERZ501450 (study PRJEB25962, sample SAMEA2042516) | human gut metagenome | biome: human gut; feature: human-associated habitat; material: faeces... | reverse complement strand
GTTGCATTCTGACTCCATTTGCAATTTCGTTTTGTCTTATAACCTTTTTCATTTAGCATATTGGCAATCTTGGCAGCACCGTAACCTTCTTCTGTGTACCACTTGTAGATTTGTTTTACAACTTTGGATTCTTCTTTATTGATTGCAAGATTAAAGTAATCTCCGATTGTTTTGTCGTATCCATATACAATATTAGGAACTCGTCCCTTTTCTGCATTCATCTTCTTGCCGAATTTTACACGCTTAGAAGTATTCGCACTTTCTTCTTGTGCCAGCGCTCCAAAAATGGTAAGCACAAACTCACTGTTACCCATACTGGTCATATTAGCTGTTAAGAATTGTGTTTCAATTCCTAACGATTTCAGTTTACGGACATTCTGTAAAAGATCCACCGTGTTTCTTGCAAAACGAGAGATGTCTTTTACAACAACCATGTCAAATAATCCATGTTCTGCATCAGACATCATGCGAAGAAATTCTTTACGATTTTTTATTTTAGTTCCGGAAATTCCTTCATCTGCATATAATCTAACTAAAGTGTCCCCTGTGCGCTTGGTGTATTCTGAGAAGAATTCCTTTTGAGCTTCCAGACTGTTGAGCTGATCAGCTTTGTCGGTGGAGACTCGGCAATAGGCTGCTATGTTCATAATGCTACCTCTCTGTTATAGTTATATCGTTCTGTTACATCTTTTATTATATCGTAATACGCAAATATGTAAATAAAAATCGAGAAATTTGTATTAGTTTCATGTCTAATACAATTTCTCGATTTTTTCTATAGCTCTTTCCATTCATAATGAATATTTCCAATATGTACTACCTTTACTCCTACACAATCGAATTTCTTTTCATCAAAAATAGCATAATTAATTCCGCCTTCAACCAAGGTACTTTTATATCGTATTCCATCATAACCCAAATGTTTTACATAATCACATATATACTGCGTAGGAACATAGTCTAATGCACGATCAAATCTTCTCATAGGCATCGCGACTTCATTTCCAATTTTTCGGATAATATCAATATTGATTGCAAACCATGTCATATCAAAATCTGGAATTGAAAATGGACCTATTTTATCAAATAAACTTAAATCAACTATTTTTAAATCCTTTATTTGACAGAATTCACCTACCGATACATGATCATTATCCCGAGCTCTGACTTCATGAAAAGTTGTTTCTTCATCACTTGCCAAATATAAGCATTGTATTCCCTCCGAATTCGTTCGTCCTGCAGTAGTTAACGGAACTGGCGGTACACCCATCTTTTTGTTTGAGTAACCTTTTAGATAACTCTCTTCATCACATATCCTAGATCGATATAAAGTCAAACTTCCCGCCGGAATATCAACAAGCATATTATCTAATAAATTTTTCAATTCTCTAAAATTAACTTGTTGCGAATGAAATCGATTAACATGTTTTATATTATAGCAAAAATCATCCCAACTATATGTTTTCAAAATGCACTTACGCTCCATTTCATCTGCTGAAAATAATTCTCTAATTGTAACTTTTTCATCAAACAGTTCCGGCTCATCTTGATAACGTTGGCTACATATAGCTTTGATTATCTTTTGAATACTCTTTTCATCTACTTTAAATACTTTCCAACGAGCCAAAAATGTATGCAAATATCCCACTCTTGCATCTGTCTCAGACACTCTTAAATGTTTTGCAACAGTAAATGCATCCATAATTTCTTCTAAATATCCTTCTAAATAATGATCTTCATTTGTATCATAAACAATGCATTCCTTCTTACCTTGAATTTCACATTCTCCATGTCGATTTTCACTTGCAATCATTGAACTAATCTGCTCATCCATAAAGCATTCTAAGCCAATTTGCATTACTACTTTCCTCCCAAGAAATTACTGACCAATTCCAAATGATGCATAATTGAGTACTTTTTTACAGTTCCTAAACCTGGATATTTTCCTGAATTATAGCAATCATAAAATCCTTGTAATCCTAATGTATTCTGAACATTATTTTCCTCGCACCAATATACTAACTTTTCCAAAGCCTCTCCAAATTTTCCACCAGGATCTTCTATTCCATCATTAGAATCAGATACAAAATGATGTATTCTCAATTCATTCTTTTCGTTAAAATAAACTATATGAATTGCAACCGCAACAGGAGCAAAACCAGATTCATTAAATTCTTCCCCTACAACAGAATAATCTGCAAATCCTACATAATTTTCATTTTGAAAATACAAATGACTATCTGAAAAGAACTCATCCTCATGTTCTATATAATCTATATTTCTTGATCTTTTATTGAAATTATCTTCAAATAACACTTTAGATTCTGAAATCACTCTTCTAAAAGCTCTATCATCTGGAATCAATGTATATCTTGGCAAAGATTTATCATACACCTCTAAAAAATCATCTAAACAATCTCTATCCGGATTTATTATCAATCTTTCCGTTTTTAATTCATCCGTCTTTAATTTAACTGCGCTTTTAGCACTCATAATATACGATTTAATAATTTTATTATGTTTTGTTAATAACTCATACAACTCATTTGCGATTTTAGAATTCTCCCTTCTCATTTCATTTATCTTTTTAGGGAAATCTCCTACAGCTGGATTAAATACTACTGCAATTTCTCTATCATGATTAACAAAGCATTCTAAAGTTTTCAATAATGTTGCCGATGGCTTTACTGGTTCTATAATCGGAATAATCTCTTGTCCAATTCGTTCACTTTCTAACAATTCTCGTAATGCAATCAACTCAAATTGTCTTCCTCGTAAATAAGGAAAATACATTCTATACACCTCCATATGCTTGATTAAGAAAACATCTTATTTTCTCATAATCTTCTGATTTCAAATCCATAAAATAAGCTAAAAATTTCAATTCATACGGTATTTCTTTATATTCATTTTTTATAATTTTAGTTCTCTTTTTTAACAATTTCAAAACCCATTCATATGATTCTTCTATAGGCATCTTCTCAAACAATTTTCGGCATTCGGAATAATATTCAAACGCTGATACATTAGGTAAAAATCCATATTTATTCAAAATTATTTCTTCATACTCTGGCTTTCTCAAAATCTTATATATAATTTTACTATCCAATGCATTTCTATACTTTTCTGGTTTTTGTATTGTTTTTATTGTTCCACGATTCTGCAATACGTATATTCCAACTGGTTTTCCGATGCTATCTATCTTTTTTTGTATTGCTGTAACATTTTCATTATATGTAACTACTGCTACATGATCAAACGCTTTAAAATAATCATTAATTTGACTTTCCAATCTTTCCAAATTATCTAGTTCAGTTTTAATTTCGTAAACAACAGCTTTTCCATTTATCAAAACAAAATCTGCCTTTGATTTTGCAATAGGAATTTCTGTTAAAGCAGTCGTTGTATTTACACTATGAATCCCCAATAACAATTTATTTAAAAGCGTGTTCTTATAATAATACTCGTTTCTGTATTCCGTTTTTAAAATATTATAAATTTCGCTAACCAATTCGGAATTAGTTTTTGTTGAATCATAATTGATATATTTTTTTATCACTTGCCCATATATTTTATCATATCCCTCTTCATAACAGTGACGAAAAGTGTTCCGAGAAAAAAATTTATTTAAAATATTCAATTTATTCTTTTCCACACCTTTCACCTCCATTATCCATATCTGTTAAAATATTATACCAAATTAGTTTATTCAAAGCCATCCTTCTTTTGTATATCATTATATTTTTTCTCAGTAATTGTCTGCATTTTAACTCTTATATCGTTCTCCACCTTCTCAGTATTCGCTTCTATCATCACCTTTAATATGTAATCGGCAGTCACTTCTACCGGATTCGGGTTATGAAAACGATAATTCAATTTTCTTTTTGACACGATGAAGCTTCCACCTCCTCATCTAAAACTCTTTGTCCATTACTATGAAAAAGCAGTTCAAAATAGTCCTGCATATTACTTTTCGTATTGAACATTTCCAATTTCGTATCTGAGTTTATTGATTCTGAATTATAGTCTTCATAATCTGCAAATTCTCTGAGGCAATCTTTTTTCTTCTACTCTCTCCATCCACCTTCACTGGCACACACATTTGCAGTACACGATCATAGATTCTTTTCTTCAGTAAATCCGACTCCTGCTTCATACTTGTCAGAGAAAGATTCGTGGTAATAATCAGCGGTCTTTCCGAACAGCAACGCCGATCTATCACACTGAATATATTTTCCAGTGCATATTCTGTATTTCGCTCCATTCCAAAATCATCAATGATTAACAGTTCATATTTCGATAATGCCTGTATATATTCTTCTTTTTCCTGCAATGCAAATAAATCATTCAGTATCGTATTAAAATTTGTCATTTTCACACCTACTCCCTGATTTAATAATGCATTCGCAATACACCCCGCCAGAAAACTTTTCCCCGTACCGACCGGTCCCCAGAACATATATCCTAAATGTTGTAGTTTCATTTTTTCCCAGTTAGCAACATATTTCCATGCTGTTTCAAACGCCCAATTATCCCTCTTGGCATTTTCAAATGTCCAATTCTGCATTACTTTTTCTGAAAAGCAAATGCTTTTATTCCTGCTAATCCGTTCTCTCTGCTCTTTTTCCTTGTGATACCTTACCGTTTCTGCATAACCTTTCCTTTCACATGCACACTGCCTGTGATGTTTTTTGTTTTCTTTCAACGATCCTGCCGGATAAAATTCTTCTACCGGTTCTCCGCATTCCATACAATAATATCTTCCATCTGAACCTTGAAAAATATTCTTATCCTCTTTCACAGACTCTCTTCCTCCCCACAATCATAATTTTCCACATTCAAACTTATACGTTTTTTCTCAGTTCGTCGCCTTACTCCATAATTATTATTAAATTCTTCTTTTTCATTTACTTTATTAGGTGTCATATTTGTGCCTTTCGATAAGCCACATCTATACCCATCTGATGGTTCTTTTTCTGCCCCATTTACAGTTGTATTCATATCCGGCCACTTCCGCGACTCTCCTGCGCATAGAGCTTTTTCGTCTGGAATAAGCACATATATATGTTTAGGCTTTGAAAATCCGCTGAATTTACGAACAATCCACCCAGCATCTTCTAGTTCTTTTAACGCATTTTTTACGGAAGATCTGCATTTACTCATTTTTTCAGATAGTTCTGCAATAGGATATACAACAAATACCCTTTCCAGTTCATCTAGCCATTCATTTTTCTGTGAAATCCGGGCACGATCATATAAAAGCATATAAAGCAGTTTTGCATTTTGGCTCAATTGCAGCCCCAATAAAAATTTCGGATATTGAAAATACGGAATCTGTTTTTTTGCTTCGTTCTTCGTTATATATTGCATTTTACTTTTTCCTCCTTCACCTATCGTGTTTGGGAACGGACTTATACAAATATTTTTGAAATATTTTTTAAGTACTTGCTTCCCAATTTTGGGAAGCGTTTTTTAGATTGTGCAATATTTGTACAAAAAAATACCCTGTATTATGATATAAATCTACATAATACAGAGTATTTTCTGTTTTTCCTTTTCAATATAAATAATTTTATCAAAGTGTTTTTATAGTTTCATCAGTAATAACGCATTAATCATATATTCCTGTGTAATTTGGTATGTTTGTTTTCGTATAAGCAATTCCCGAAAGATTCTCTATTTGTAATATTAAATCACTCTCATGCTTTTTATTATATGTCACATAAAAATGTGCATCATTTCGCCATGGATTACCATCTTTTTCAAAATATCTAATCTCATCTTCGGTCAAATTATTTGCTTCTTTATATGCGTCCCATATTTCATCTGCCGATACATAAGTTACCGAATATACTCCATCCAAAGTCTGAATTTTCTCTTGTAAACCATTTATATCTAAGTCGCCACTTTCATTATCTATATATGCTGCCAGTTCATATTTACTTTCTGTTTCGGTTGAAGAAATATCTTTCTCTGTCACTTGATCAGATTGCTTTATAAATGTATAACCCGACGAAAATTCACTAGCTACATTTTTCATTACCAAAGCAGAATCTCCTTCTACCGTAACATCATAAACTTGAGACATAGGTGTATAGCTATCTTCCGGGATGTATTCCATATATTCATAATTGTCTACAGAACCCTTTACATCAAAAGTTTTAGTAAATGTAATCTGATAGTCTTTTATTTTTCCAACATCACCTTCAATTACCCTTTGCTCTCCATTAACATCATTGGATTTTTTATACCTATAAACTGTTCCATCAGCATAAACTGTAAGATATTCTACATTATCTCCAAGCATCCATTCACCGACTAATTCCTCTGGGGCTACAGATTCTGCAACCTTTTTTGCATCGCTACCGACAGTATTGCTTTTTTGTTTTATCAAAACAACAAGGACTATGGTTAACAATACTATTATAATCCCCATAATACCAATCATTATCCCATATTTTTTCTTATTCATATAATCTACTACACCTTCTCCTCCTTTAGTATGCTTAATTAATAGCATAACACACCTTCTATATCAAATACCATATGCTTTAAAAATTTTTCAAACCAAGAGCAAGATCCACTTGCGTATTACAATATCGTCATTTTGACAATTTTGTAAATTTCGCAAGTTGTAATCTTGATGGGGCTTTCGCTTTCCCCATACCCTCGATTTGAACAGATTCTTCATCTGTTGGCTCACACAAAAGTGTTTGGATTATGCTATATGCATTTTTAGGCTGTTGCAATTTTTCAGTCATAACATATCTTTTTTATTTTTGCCAATGTGATAATTTACATCGTACTTTGTTTATTATATTTCACACCCATAAAATCACCAGTTCATCTGGACAATCATAAAATGCATAGGAACCAATTTCCACATTGTTTGCTCCAAGCACAACATCTGTCAAATCTTTACAGTAAGCAAATGCTTCTTCTCCCAATACATTCTCACTTACATCGATTTCCTAACATGATTATCACTCCTTATTAGTTACTTATTTTTATCTGGCAATTCATTCTACTCTGAAACAATATCATACCATGTTGTCAGCACATTTGAATTCAATTTCTGCATCTTTTTTATTTCACGAGATGCTTTATAAATGTCTGTTTCCAAATATTCTTGTGGCAACAATGCTATCTCGTTCTTTGTCTGTTTCACCGCTAAAGGATTTGATTTTTCACCGTCAATCAGTTTCAAATAGTTAGCATATAATTCCGGACATTTATTTTTCAACAATGCTGGTACAGTTGGATATACAAGCTTGTTGATAATATCAGATGCCCAATAACTTCGTACTGTCATATCTACCGGATTCACATATACATGATTATAATAATCAATGTCAATGATACATCCATGAATCCATCCACGTCCACCAATTTTTCTAATTTCATCGGCAATGCTTTCCTGATAAGCTGTATATTTTTTTAAAGGTGTTTCAATAGATGCAATCATTGAATCCATATTTTCATAATAGTAATTCACATCTTTCACATCTAATTTTTTCAATGCTCCACCATTCAACATCGACAGCGAACCTGTCTTTGTTTTATGAATAAAACAGTAATACCCATTCTTTTTCAACATATAAAGAATATTAACTTGCCTATTGAAAGTCATTGATATATTCTTTCCACGAGAAAAATCTTGATATTCCTGAGATGTAATTTCATATATGCCATCTTCATAGTTACCAAAATAATCATATTCTCCATCCATCAGAAAATTCTTCAAATGCGGACTTTCATTTCTGTAACCAATCTGATTATCTGCATATATTCTTTTTACACCATCGTCAAAAAATATATTTCTATGAGTATGACCACTGACATACACAAAATTATCATGACAATCTGCATCTGCACACCAATCTTTTTTTTGCGTATGCGTAAAGATGACTGTATTTTTCTTTGCTAACACATCTGTCAATTTATCGTACAACTGTTCAAACTTTTTACTCTCTTGAATTTCTGTATTTCTATCAACAGTTACTCTATACACACCATCATTTGCATTGAATTCTTCATTGTAGCCTGAGAATCCAAGACCACCCAAAATCACCAATCTTGTACATCTCAATTTTTCCAGAATAGCCTGATTATCTGACCGAATCAATTCATCATATGGAATAATCCCCATGTCATCAGATTCATTTCTATAAAACAAATCATTATGCAATAAGTACATTCTATTTTCTTTTAATACAGTTCTATATTTATCAACAATCTCATCCAGTGACAGTCCCGAGAAATTCCAAAGTTCATGATTACCAAGAATAAACACAAAATTTCGTCTTCCTGAACCTGCTGATTTTCTAAGCATTTTCACAAACAATTCAAATATTGAAAATTCTGATGACACATCTCCACCGATAAGTGTTAAACTCGTACTTTCAGCCAAAATGTCATCAATGATTTTTTGTATTGTAAAAACAACATCTTCCTTTGATTTACACCCTGCATTTTTAATTCTATGCATTAAATGTAAATCAGAAATGTAGCTAATTCTATTAGAATCCCATAAAAACATACCGTCCAAACTTCCGAAAAGCATACCACTGTCAGATGAAACAATTTCCCTTGACGATTGTAATACCAATGCCGTTTCTTCTTCATTCTTTTCAACTGTAGGAAACTCACCAATGAGTTTTTCATTATAATCATACGATTTATATTGAACATTAAATTGTTCACATAATTCACTGGTCATTTTCACGTCCCTCAAGTTGATTCCGTCTATGTTGGAAAGATTTTTCATGCCAGTACAGAATAATAAATCTGCACCTGATAAATCACCTTTCAAAAATGCCACGAAATCAAAGAAATATGAAAATCTATGTACCTGCTGTTTTACAATTTCATTATCTTCATTACTCCAAAATTGACATACTGCAAATTCCCCATTCTTATACACTTTCAATACCTTGCAACTCAGATTTGCATTTTCTCTAATCGGTAATTTTGTCGTATCATCTGTCGTATATTTTGAAAAATCAACATTCAAATCAACGGCTCCTGATAAGTCACAATTTTTCAAATCGCCATTTCTATACTTGATAAATTCATCGAATGTTACAAAGGCTCGGCATACATTTATACTACTCCACTGATCCAAAGTCTTTCTGCCTTGACAGTTATAATAGCGATACACTCTTGTCTCTTCACAATAAAAATGAGTCGTTTTATCAAAATAACCTATTACAGTCATCTCAACATTCTGATTTTTCAGGTCTTCCACAAAATTTTTTAATTCTTTTTTTCGCGTCCTATTGGTTGCAGCAGATGCTTGTGAAAAATCATATTTATCAAGAATGACTTCTGGTGTATGAATCAGGCACAATCCCAGTACCGCATTACCACCAAAATAATAATCATTTGACAGATATTCCATAAGCACATCCAAATGCTTTTTGTTACACTGAGCATCAAACGCATACTGGAAAAAGAAAAAGTCTACACGTTTATATTGTGAGACCGTTGATTTTTCATAATTATTACATACCTTTTTGAATTGTTCATATGTATCACAAGCATTGAATTTATCTAACCACTGTTTTACACATTTCTTATTTACTTTTTCACAACGCTCATACGATTCAATTTCATCCTGTGACCGCTCGCACGAATAATCATCTACGGTTTTTGTTACAAAACTTTTCACTTTTGTCAATCGGTCTATATCAAGATTAAGATTTTTAGAAAATTCATCTTCAAATGCATACTGATAATAACAAGCATCTTCGTATATATCACCATCTAAAAATCCATAATATTCCTCAAAAGAATCAAATGTCATCTTATGCAATCTTGAAACAAGATTACCTGACAAATCTTTATGAAACCAATCTTCTTCTACAAAAAATGTTTGCGCAATTACATCAAAACCTCGATGACCGCTTTTTCTCAATCCCAATTTTCGTTCTGCTTTTACAACGTTAGAATCTAAAGCAAATTCTTCTGGAACATTTCTCACTTCCAATGCCCCGCTTTTCAATTCCTTAATAATATGCTTTGCTTCTGAACTTACCTTCACAGACTTCGATATAGCTTTCAAGTAATACACCTCTCGCCTCATATTTTTCCATATTAATAGTTTCATTTGCAACCATCTGCTCCGACCAAAATTGCAATGCCTCAACAGTAATAGCGATTTTTTCCAATTCATTCTGGATATCTACGAAATCTTCTATCTTTGAATCATCGATTATTCCATCAGCAGTTGTTCCTATTAGTCTGCGCTGATTATCCTAAACAGTATTCAGAGAATCTACCAGACATAGTACAATTTGTGATAGATCCTGTATATTAACCTCTGGAACATACTGCCGTCCAATTGAACATTGATTAGAACAATAATAATTGCATAATTCCGGTGACTCATACCTTTTCAGACATTATCTTATCATTTTTCCACAGAAATAGCGACCCACAATCTTTCAAATTTAATTTTTAGTAAATTGCAAATATCTAACCCACTCCATATTCAAAAACAAAAGCAGCCCCTCACGAACATCTCACCAGAGACATCCGTTCAAGCCTGCTTTCTTCCACACCTTATTTAATTGAATATATCATATTTACATTCCGTTCTATATTGTTACAACCGCATGTACCGTCGACTTACTAATTCCATACTTTTTTGCCGCCTGACGCACCGTTGCATTGTTGTCTATGATATATCGTGCAATTTCCATTGCCCGTTCCTCGATATAACCTTTCACGAAAACTCCCCACATAGTTTGCTTTTTTACAATCTATGCGGGGAGATTTTGATGTATGTCTGCATTAAAGTTTTCTTAAACAGACTTTTCAACGCTCACATGTGTTCGGCTTGAATTATTTCTTCAGCTCAAAAATCACAATTTTCTCCCGCGGATCATTCCCCGGGAACAAATCTTTGCAATCAATTTCATCTACAAACATCAACTCATCCACTGTCATCATATAAGAAATGTATTCATCTGTCGGATAATAAAAAAACAGTTGCATCTCACGCAGATTTGCATAATAAGAATCAAGAATGCGACCCACTACGCGCTTCAGAAGTTCCAACGAAAATGGATTAAAAAAGTAACATCGGTCTACAGTTTCCGGCACTTTAAATGTTTCAGCATTTGCCTGCACAAAATCCACACGATCTGAAACTACCGAATCCGCTTTGTTTTCCATGGCTCGTCCAAAAATCCGTTCATCATACTCGACACCTATGGAATTGCATCTGGTCTGATATGCCAGAAAAAAGTCCACACGACCTTTTCCACAGCCATAGTCAATCACTGTATTTCCCTTGCGGATACAACCGGAATTTGCCAGCCGCTCCAACACACAATACGGTGTCGGTTCATAAGGAAATCTATGTTCATCAGAGTGGGAATCATCCCGCCCCATTGTTCGAATATGTAATAGTTTGTCCCATCTTGTCTCGTTTTTATCTTCTCTCATGAGTTTTTCACCTTTTTTGCTTTGTCGTCTTATTCCACAAAATAAACGAACTCTGAAACTCTAAAAAATCTCCCAGAAACTGCATACCTTCCTGCCATATCTGCTCCGGGAGACTTTCTATTTTCTGAATGGAATTCATTTATCATATCCTGTCTCTTCTTTTAATTTACGAACTGCTGCCTGATCCGGTGTCTCTCCCGAATCAATCAGCCCACATGGAAGTTCTGTCTGCTAGGAACGGATTGAATAACAATACTCTCTTAAGGTAATAATATTTTCCCCATGAAACAGAAGTATACAGACTCTCTCAAGCATATCAAGGTAATCATACGGTCTTACATTTCCATTAACACGCACCTCATCCTATACGACATAGAAACATCCTAATTTTATCTTCTCTGACTTTATTGTCTCAACCGCAAATGCATTCTTGTTATGCTGAGCTCGCTTCTTACCATCTTTTCCCACGCGTCCATAATCATAAACACAATAAATTACATTCGAATTCTGCTGGATTTCTGCAATCAGATTTCCTTTTCCGATAATATGGTTTGTTGCTGATTCAATAAAGAGCGCATCACCTTTCTGAATTGGTACTGCACTCAGGACATCGAAAAGTGTGTCCTCCTCAATTCTTTTTGTAAACTCTTCTTTACTGATTTCATCTTTAAATCCATAAGAATTATGGCTCTATCTAGTTTTATATGTGTTTAACTGTCCAAAGTCCACAGACTGTACTGAACGATGTTATCAATTTGTTATCATGATTGTGTTATCAATCAAAAACTCTCATAATATCCCGAAACCGATTAATCACACGATAAATCTCTACATACTCGTTTCCTACCTTGTAGATAATCACATAATCTTCCCATATCGCATATTTATAGTCCGTCCGAAAACTGACTCGCTTTGAAAGATCTGAACCCATTCCCGGAAACATCTGAAGGTTCTCAAATTTACCGTAAATTTCCTT
>ENA-OPBF01001951-OPBF01001951.1-human-gut-metagenome-genome-assembly--contig:-NODE-1951-length-12477-cov-9.675495_pt1 | contig 12477 bp, 6 predicted proteins | sample MGYA00241067_ERZ501450 | MGnify/ENA primary metagenome ERZ501450 (study PRJEB25962, sample SAMEA2042516) | human gut metagenome | biome: human gut; feature: human-associated habitat; material: faeces... | reverse complement strand
GGGGAAACGCTGCCGCGCCGTCCGCACTGTGCCGTGAAGAAAAAAGGAGGAAAAACTGGGCCGCTTGCCCACTTGGCTTATGGCTGCGCCTGCCGTAAACGGGCGCGCACTGGCGGGCAGGCCCTGTATCCTGGGGGTTGCTGGGTTTCCGGGGGATGGTTAATGTCGCCGGCCCCCTTTCCTGTTGTAGCGGAATGTGAATATCAACAGCCCTGCCACCGCCAGCGGCATGCCGATCAGCAGCCACAGGCTTGGCGCGTCTGCACCCGTGTGGGGCAGCTCAGGCGTTTTACGGTTCAGAACGGTAAGGGTAACTGTGTAGCCGCTGGCTGCATCGCCCGTTGCGTTTTGGGCGGTGCCATCGTCTATCTTGTACTTGCCGTCTTGGGTAAATTCGATCACAATTGGCTGTGCCAACAGGTTGTACCCCGGATGTGCCTTGGTTTCCGTCAGGCGGTATGTACCGGGTTCCAGATTTGTGAACGGGTTCTGGGTTATCTTGCCGTCCGCTCCGGTTGTACCAGTAATGGAATCTGTCTTTGTGCTATCGAATTGGTAGTCTTTATCTACTACCCACTGCGTTTTTCCTTCGGTTATTGTTTCGGCTTTCAGCTTTTCCAGCTTGAACTCAACATCTTTCAAGAATACTTCTTCGCCCGCATTATTGGGTTCCGCGTCCTTCTTGATGATATCCAGTACAAACTTCGGGTTCTGCAGCGTGTTGGTCAGCACAATCTTGCCGCTGCCGCCGGTGATGGTTCCATCGGTGGCTGTGGCTGGCGTTGTAGTTGCGCCGGTTTCGCTGTTCGTTTCGCTTTTTGCTGTTGCTTCAGCCGTTACAACATACGTTTTGCCGTCAATCGTAATGGTTCCATCTTCCGCTGCCTGTTTAAATTCGCCATTCTCTACCGTACCTTCCACAATGCGGTAAATATAGTTATTATCCGCACTGCCGCCAACCGGGTACTGATCCAGGTTGTTAAAGGGATACAGCCAGCCGTTATCTGTATGGCGAACCGTAACATATTTGCTGCCCGAGGTCGGGTAGTCAACAACCTCCCATTTGGCATCCGCAGCACTGTTTTTGCGCTGGAGCTGGATGTAAATCTCGTTCGGCTGGTTCGTTGTACCAAGGGCCGTATCATTTGCATCTTTCCAGAGCTTATCGAACTCAATGTTGATCAGTTTGCGCTTGGTGTTGGTAAAGACTGCGGTAACTTCCAGATCGTTCGGATCGTTCGGATTTTTGCTCGCCACAATCTCGCCTTCCACCATGGTGTTGTCGATCACATGGGCGTATTGACCATCCGGAACGGTTACGCTTTGCAGTCTGGAATCATCGGTTTTGACTTCCTCGATGGTATAGCGGGTGCCAACGGGGATGCCGGTGATGGTTCCGGTGTGTTCTGAGTTGTTCTCATCGCTCATGTTGATCTCAACATACTTTATGATGTCCTTTTTTTCCAGACCCTCACCGCCAACATCATTAAAGGTAACTTTGAAGGTGTAGGTGCCATTAATGGTACCTTCCTCCCCCTCTGCGGCCTTCTTTTGGATTTTCAGCCCGCCGGTTTTGACGGTGTTGACGTATTTTACCTTTAGCTTTGTCAGCGTGGAGCTATTTTCGTCCGGGTCCTTATAGGAGCGGAAGACGATGGTGTCGGCGGAGGGTTTGTTTCCGGTATAGCTATTACCCGTTTGATCATCATTCGGTCTTATTTTTTCCGTTCGGCCATCATTGGGGCTGCTTCCCTCCTGCTTGTCCAGCGACTTGTTCGTGTCGGTAACTGTCACGGATTCGCTATCGCCCTTCATCGAAGTAACCGCCTGCCCGTTCTCGCACACCGTCCATGTGGTGTCGTACAGGTTTCGGTTCAGTTCCTCTTTGAGCGAAATGTAGCTGCCGCGGCGGAACTGGTCACTGAAGGTAACGGTTTCTCCATCTTCCAGAACAAAGCGTCCGTCATCGTCCACTAACTGGGTGTCGCTGTCCTTGGTGGAGGTGTACTGTGCGTTTATGGCGTTTTGCAACTGACCGCTTGTGGCGGAGCCGTAATCCGGGATTTCCTTCTGATCGGTTGTAAAGCCGGTCATCGTTTTTGGCACCGCTTTGGGAATGAAGGTAAAGTTCCTGAAATAGATGTGGCGGCTATAGTTATCGCCCACGCGGATGGTTTTGACCTTGCCGTTAAAACCGTCCTGCGCTTTCATCTTGTTCAGGTCCAGCTTTACGGTGACCCATGCGCCTGTCTTCACTTCGACCGAGCCATACGTTGCGCCGTTAATGCCTGATGTGCCAAGGCTGCCTTTTTGGACGTCATTTTCATCCAGCAGTTCCAGATACAGGTTGTTGAGGGAAAGGTCACCTCCACTATCCCCTGGATCAACGTAAACCTGGAACGTAAGGAAGCGCTCGTCTTTGATATCGATGGGGTTTTTCAGCGTCAGGATGCCATAACGTTTCTTACGCGCTGCACTGACGGGTTCCGTATCCGTATAGCGTGCGTACCAGTGAAGGACCTTTTCGCCTTCAGGCCCGGAACCTTGCTCGGGGTTTGTATCCAACTTGAAAATGTACTCACCTTCGGTTGAATCGGTTGCGGGTTTAATCTCGTCACAATCCGCAAAATTCACCTCTTTGGTACCGCTTGTATCCGAGCCAGCGGCCACTTTTTCTCCATAATGGGTTGCCTGGTTCTGGATGGTGAAGTTGAAGATTTTCTGGTCTTTAAAGCAATTTTTGAAGTCTGGATCAACCTTGCTCAGTTCGACCTCTTTTTGAACCTGCAGCTCGTTATTATCCGGGAAGTTGAACGCCACCGCCATGTTGGACTCCCACATACCGCGTTCCATGTAGTACATGGTAAGGGTGTGCTTGCCGGTGGAAAGATTAGGGATGGAGACACTTGCGTTTTTATAATACTTTTCGGTTGTTCCTAAGTAAGTAATGCTTGTCTCCGTTTCATGCTTGTTTTCATCACAATCTTCAGCGCCATAATTATCTGTCTTGCTGTTCTTGACCCGGCTGACATAGGAAGTTACGGTGTTTTTCTTATTATCGCGCTGGTCAAACTCCAACACACCAGAAACTCTGGCATGAGCACCGCCAATATCCAGGACAAGCTGATCGTCAATGAAAACCCACACATCATCATCACCAGAGAAGTAAAAACGAATTGGAATTTCATTATTGTAGTCGTCCTTAACTGTTCCGGTACTGGTTAGGGTAAACGGGATTTCAAGTTTTGCACCGTAACCGTAATTGTACCTGACTGCGCTATTACTGGTTGTGGTTTCATTGAACGGGAAAAAGCCGTATTGCGTTGAAACTTTATTTGGATCACTTGCACTGTCCACGTTGTGGGACGCCTCGCTCAGATATTCAGCGGTTGTCTCTCCCGTGCTATCATTACCAAGGTACAACTGATCGCTATTTGTATCTTTGCGCAGATACAGAGAAGTTTCTTTGCTGTCAAACCACCAGTATTTAACACCTTTGCCTTTTTGATCTGATTCTACAAAAACTTCTTTTTGGGTAAACGGAAACTCAACATTGTGGTAAACTTTGCCAAGTTTTGCATTTTTGCTGTTTTGGCCGGTCAGGAACTTTTCATTGAAATGCGGTTCTTTCAGGGTCGTGCCATTCATCACGATGTCGCCATCGCTGTCTCTTTGGCCTGCAACAATGCCCTGGAAAGCGTAGGCATTTTTTTTCCCGTTTGCGTTTCCTCCTATATCATAGTTCGAGTTATTGGCTGCGATAAAGATATTGTAAGAACTCCATCCGTACAAATTCAATGTACTTGCAATATCCGCAAATTTTGGAGCCCAATCACTTGGCTGGAAATGGCCTGTATAAATGGGATATATAATGGACTTTCCGGTATTTTTATTTACATAACTCTGATAGTAGTCGCTGATTGCCTGATCGAACTGGCGGAAGGGTACCCAGTGGCGCTGATTAACCGCATTATCATTATCGTAGTTATCACGGTTATTGCCGTTCAACTCGTAATCTGTATAATAGTCATACAGCGTACTGGTAACATATTTTGTGTTTGCTTCTTCCGTAAAAGGAGCGGATTCAATATCTACTACTTTAGTTTTAGTAGTGTCAGTAGTGTCAGTATTTTTCCACGTTTCGGCATCACGCAGGGTACCTTTTGGAGCCCAGTAGCCGCCACGAGTGGTACCTTTATATACTGCATCGTCATTCGTATCCGCATAGAAGCAATTTTTGTCATCTGTGGGAATCGGCAACCACGCTGTACTTACTCCATTTCCTTTTGTCGTATTGTCATCGTTAATTTCTTCACCGGAAAAGATGATTGAACTATTTGAACTATATTCTTGGGGAATGTCAACATAATAAAGGTCTTCGTTTGTATCATCTTTTACCAGCGTGCCTTTTTCGGAGTTTCCGTTGCCTCCTTTTATCCGATAATAAATGGTCTCTGAATTATTGGCTTTGGGGATTGAAAAGTCGCCGGTATCTCCATTCAATGCCATCTTGGAAAAAGTAGCATCGTAATAGATGCGGATGGCACCGGGACGCCCCCATGTTGCATCCTCAATACCGTACATGTAGCAATAGCATTGACCTTCGGAATACTGGAAGCGTTTCTGATTTTCTCCTTTTACTTCCTCATTATAAAAATTGTAGTATTTACTTATTTCTGTATTATCATCGCCCGCGGTAAAGCGAACAAAAGAGCAAAAATCGTCAGGAATGGCAAAGTTTGCTGTGGAACCAGAAGCAATACCAGAACCCAACCCATCACTATTTAAGAGTATTGGGTCACCGACCTGCTCAAGCACTCCGTCCCCATTCGATTCATAAAACCAGGCTTTGACGTTCGTTAGTGTTTTACTGGTTTTATTTTCAAAGGCCATCTTTTGGCCAGCGAAGTGCTTATGGCCAACCGTATAGGTAGACCATTTTCCGCTCTTTCCGTCATAGTAGTTGTCGCCGATATAATTATTCGTATCTCCTGAATTGAACGACATCCACTTTGAACCAAGATTTTGATCTACTTCAGCAATTACTACTTTGTATGCAGTGTCTGCAGGCTTTCCGTTTTCAAATGCTTCTCCCTTACTCTTATATCCGCGAAATTCAAGTCCATTCAACCCTCCATTGTGATAGTTGTCTTCATGTTTCAGAACCACAGAATAAATTTTTCTTCGATCCTTCGTTTCGTCAACTTCCTGCATATCAAGAAAATATTTGTGATCGCTGCTTGGATTTCCTCCATCAGCGGCATATATTTTCACCACTGTACATTCGCTCCAACCATCAGGCACTGCAAAATAGAGCGTGTAAGTCTCCGGCACTCCCCTCTGCTCACTAACTGCCTGCACGTTATCCACGCTTTTTGCGGCGTACATCCTCTGCGGCTGTTCGGTCGGTTCCGGGGTGGCGGTGGGGGTCACGGTCGGCACAGGGGTGGCCGTTGCGGTGGCTGCCGGTTCCGGGGTCGGGGTGGGTTCTGCCGTGGGCTCCGGCGTTTCGGTCGGGGCGGGCTGCTCCGGCTCGGCGCTTTGTTCCGGTTCCGGGGTGGCGGCATCCGGCACCGGGGTGGCGGCGTTCTGCTCCGGCGGAACGGTATCCTCCCCGGAGGCCGTTCCCTGCTCATCCTCCAGCAGCTCTACTTCGTCAGGTGCGTCGGGCAGAAGATTCACCTCGGCGTATACAGGCAGGGCCATTGCCATAACCAGGCAAGCGGTGACAAGCAGCGCTGTCAGCCGGCGCGCCCAACCTGTTGTGTTTTTTCCTGTTCTATTCAATCTGCTCACCCGTCTTTCGCGCTGGCTTGATGGAAGCACATTGTTCCACAGGGGATCCCTGTGAAACAGTAAAAGAAGCCAGCTTCTTTTACTTGCGCAACCGTTGCCATGTTGTTTTCAAAAAAAACCGCATCGAATCTTCTCATTGCGCATTTACTTTTTAGTGTTAAAGTATAGCACCTTTATACCCGAAAGGCAATACAATCCACGTAAATTCCTGTTTTTCAGCACTTTTACTGATTGCGTTTTCCTCCAATTATACAATGTATTCAAAGCCTTTGTATCATTTACTCCTGATTTTCTTTTTGGCAGCGGTCATTTTTATATACTTTAACCGCGCGTTTATGATCCTCTGCGCACACAGAGCGCAACTTTGCGGCAAAATTCGCCTTTTTTGTTGCATTTTCCTGTTTTTGCGCAATTATTTGTTTCGCATGCGCCTGTTTGCGGCGGGGCCTGGCGGCTGGGTGGGCGCCTTGTGGGAGGGATGGCAGGTTTGCGGCGCACGGTTCCCGTTTTTTTTGCGGCGCGATGGGTACACCGCGCCCCTGCAAACGGTTTGCGGTGTTTGCGGCGGCGGGTGTGTGTTTGGTGGATTGCACGCCCGCCAACGGGACGCCGTTCTCCCTTTACAACGGGGTGCGGGTTTACTGCAGATATGCCATTCGCTTTTTTGTCCCCCCTGCCCCGCCCCTGATTCCCGGTTCCCCCTTGCCGATCTCTATCTGCGCCAGCTCCTGAGGTGCATCTGAGAGCAACGAAAATAGCGGATCTTTCGCAAGCACAAAATCCGGCTGCGTTTACTGAAACAGACGAGCTTTTTGACGTTTCAGATAGGACTAAGGTATATCTGAAAAGTCGAAAATTTAGTCTATTTCTACAAACACAGCGGGATTTTGCGTTAAAGCGCCTTGGAATCCACAAAGGATTCCTGCGGCTCTCTGCCTTAAATCCTGCTTGTGTTTGCGAAATATCCGTCATTTTCTTTGTTTTCAGATACACCTCCAGCTCCCAGCTTTCAATCTATCCTGTGTAAACTGCAACCCCTCACGCGCCATTCTGTGCGGCACTTACCTTATAATATAGGGGTGCTACCCTGTGTAAATTTGCAACTGATCTATTTGAAGCAGCTGTGAGCTGTTGCAATTTTGCACAGGGTATTGCCCGCATTCTGTGCCGAACATTCCCGAAACGTGTTGGTAAAACGCACAGGATTGCCTTGTTTCCCTATGCCGCTTACCGTTGGAAAAACGCACAGGTTACCCCCGGAACAGTTGCATTTTACACAGGGTATTCCCGCTCCCCTGCCCCGCCGTGACCCGCGTACCTGTTGGAAAACCACACAGGATAGGCCCGTTCCCCGTGTTGCAATTTACACAGGTTTGGCTGTTTTTGGCTTATTTGCAACTTTACGCAGGTTGCTTTCCGCACAGGAAAATGGTGGTGGAATGCACAGGCTGCAGTTGGTTGAACACACAGGTTTGCGTTGTTAAATTACACAGGCTCTACCTATTACTAATATAGAACTAAACAACTAAGCCATAATAACAACCAGAGGTAAGCCGCGAGATGGGGGAGAACGGGAAAAAATTGGTGTTGCCATTCCATCAGGTTACAGAACCCTGAAACAGCAGGACAGAAAAGCACAATAAAACCCTGTGTAACCTGCACCCGGGCTGCAACCCCCACAGGATATATGGCAAACCACAACGCGGGTGTTGCATTTTGCACAGGGTAATGGCGGTGAAACCCTGTGTAAATTTGCAATTCTTGCGCTGGACAACAGGATGTGCTATAATGTTTAGCATGATGTGCGTGACCACCCGGGATACAGCAACCGATATAGGAGGCCCCTGCTTATGGCGGCAAGTAAACAGAAAAAAGATGATCCGTTTGTCGTTACGTTTGAAGAACGCGGGGACCAGACCATCGTTCGCAAATCCAATGACCTTGTACAGATGACGCGCAACAACCTGACGCTGAGCCAGCAGCGCCTGATGCTGCATATTTTTTCGATGATTAAGCCGGAGGATACGGACCTGCCCTCTTATGAGCTGAGCATTTATGATTTTATCAAGATGACCGGCATGGACCCGCACAGCGGGGCGCTGTACAAGCAGGTGCGCAAAAATATTGAGGAGCTGGCCAACGCGCCCATCCAGTGGATCAAGAATAACGGAACTTCCACGGTGGAAACATTCCGCTGGATCGATAAAGTGCGCATTGATGAGGGCCGCGCGCGCATGACCATCACGCTGGATCCGGTGCTGAAACCGCACCTGGTGCAGCTGAAAACCCTGTATACCACCATGGATGTGACCTACACCATGCTGATGCGGTCCACCTATTCCATCCGCATTTACGAGCTGTGCAAGAGCTACCAGAGCCTGTATCTGAAAAAGAAAGCGGCCGGGGAACCGCTGGTATGGAACCTGAGCATGCTGTATGAACAGCTTTCGTATACGGCCAACCGATGGTCGGATTTCCGCCGCCTGGCACTGGAAAAGGCAAAGGCGGAAATTAACGAAAAGACGGATATTATTTTTAATTACGATGTGTACGAAAAAAAAGGGCAGAAGGTTCTTTCGCTGGTGGTAACGATTGACCCGGTGGATGATGCCGCCGCACAGGCCAACCTGGACAGCATCAACAGCACAGTGCGCAAAAAGAGCAAAAAGAAGGGCCGCCCCACCGTGGCGATTGAAGATTCGCTGCTGGATGACCCCAGCGTGATCACCTTTGATTATGTTTCGGCACCGGAAACAACGATCCCCTATTCCTTTGGACGCCACCGCACCGAGCTGCGGGAGGAAATTGTTGTGAAAGCGCGCATGGATCAGCTGCGCGCGGAGATTACGCCCGAAGAGCTGCACGCGGTGGAAGTGATCATTGATGTGTTGGCAGATGCCTGCTGCACCATCCAGGCAGGCGATGGCGAGCAGGACGGCGGCAACAAAACGGTGTTTGGAAAGATGAATGCCATCATCCTGGATTGCGGCGGGCTGACCAGTTGGCTGGCCGGTGTGGCACCCCGCTATGCACAGGAGATTATTCCCCGGTCGCAGACGATGCGCAGCCCGGCGCGGTACCTGAACAAGGTGCTGCGCGAGGATATGGATAACTATCGCATTTATATTTTCCGCAAGGCAAAGCCGGCAGCAGAACCCAAAGAGGAGCTGTTGGAAGCGGAGTACCATGTGATGGACGAGCCGGTGCAGCAAACGATGCCGGAGCCTGAGCCGCCCAAGGTAGAGCTGATTCCCGAAACGATTGTAAAACGGCAGGATATGCGAAAAGAGTTTGCAAAGTTTGTAGATGATGGATACCTGGAAAAGACGTTGACGAGCGGCCAGCGCGGCGCTTACCACGAAATTTACCGCCACCTGGCAGCGCGGTGCGTGCCATCGCCTTCCAGCCTGCGCAATGGGCTGAAAGACGAAATGCGGCTGCATTACCTGGCCTGCATGAATGAAGTGATTGAAAAGTATGGCAGCCTGACCCCATTGATGGAAGCTATGGCGCATGAACTGGACTTTGATGTGTTCTGGGCAAAGGCCGCCAAGGACCCCAACGTGAATAACCCGATGGGGCTGTTCTACCACATTATTGAAGAACGCGCGCTGAACCCGATCGGCACCATAATGAACGACCAGGCACAACGGCAGAAGGTTGCCGCCAAGGAAAAAGGTGAAAAAGATAAGTGGCACAACGAAAGCTGGATGGATGCTTTTGAGGAAGATATCCCGGATGACAGCGAAGAGTAATTGAGATGAAGCAGAGCGGATAATCCGGGAGCGCTATTATAATAAGGTAAGCAGCGGCTGGCAGATTGCTGGCCGCTGCTTTTTTGATTTCAGATAGACCTTGGGATAATAGGTGAGAATGAAGGTACGTGAGCGGGAGTGCCTGGATGAAGTGAAGAAGGATGGGAAGGAAAAACGGCAGAGAAAAAGCGTGAACAGCAACGAAGAGATGCCTGCATAATATTCGTCAAAATATCCGTTGACACACGCGAAGCATATGATATAATAGAAGCTATAACAGCAACGAAGAGATGCCGCACGGCATGGGGTACCCGTTTTTGCAACCCGCGGTATTGCCTTAGATTAAGATGCCAGCGGGCGGTACCGCCAAAAGAACCGAACAAAAGGCAAAGATTAACCGACAGCAACGAAGAGATGCCTACACAAAGGCGCTCGCAAGGAGGAAAACAATGGGATATTGTATCTCAGTCTGCATTGAAAAAGGTGGCGTGGGAAAAACCGTTACCGTCTGCAACCTGGCGGCGCTGATGGCGCAGGACGGCAAGCGGGTGCTTGTTGTGGATATGGATGCCCAGGGCAACTGTACCTATACCCTGACGGGCGCCCGTGTAACCGATAATACTTTTGACCGCGCGGGCGTGTATGATATGTTCCGTGCCTATGGCATCAGCGGCACGCAAAACTATATTTCCCGCACGCAGTTTGATAATATTGATATAATTCCGGCAAATGGCAACACCCCAATGGCGGCCAAGCAGCTGCAAATCCTGGAACAGTCCGAAAGCACCAGTATCAATATGTTTTTGGCCATGTGCCTGGCACAGGTTGCCGGCGAATACGACTTTATTTTGATCGATACCCCGCCGTCCCGCGATGTAATGGTGACCAACGCCCTGATGGCCAGTGACTTTGTGCTGATCCCCTGCGTGTGCGATGATTACAGCCGTGACAGTGTGTACCGCACTGTGGCCATGTGCCAGCAGTTGGAGCACGATGAGGGCGAAAAAATTGATGTTTTGGGCATTATCCTGACTATGGTGGAAAAAACTGCCCTGACCGAAGTGATCCGCAATGAACTGCGGGAAAGCCAGCTGGGCAGCAAGCTGTTTGCTGCCGAAATCCGTAAGGGACAGGCTGTAAAGGATAGCACCCGCCTTGGTGCGCCGGTTGTGCTATGTGCACGCAGCAGCAACCCGGCAAAGGATTATGCAAAGGTGTATGCCGAGCTGAAAACGCGCGTTGAACAGGAGGCAGAGTGATGGCAAGCAAACTGGACCGACTGCAGAAGAAAGGCTTTAAAGTAAACGAAGCAGCGTTAAGTAAGATCGCGCGCGGCGACCAGGAGCCGGGCGGTGAATACAGCGAGATCAATATCAATGATATTGAAGAAAACCCGGATAATGCCCTTTACCGTGAGCTGGATACCGAGGAAGATATTGCGCTGCTGGCCGATGATATCCGCCGCGCGGGGCTGCTGCACAACCTGGTTGTGTTCCCTAAGACCGGTGTTGGCGGAAAATATGTGCTGCTTTCCGGCGAGCGCCGCCTGCGTGCGCTGCGCCTGTTGGTGGAGCAGGATAAACGCGAGCAGGAAGAAAAGCAGCTGCCCAACCGCATGAGTGAATGGCAGAAAGTGCAGTGCAAAGTGGTGCGCAACTTGACGGAAAACGAAAAAGTTGTGTATATTGACAGCGCAAACCTGCAAGTGCGCGGCGGAATCAGCAATGAACGTGTGATGCGCCAGGCGGCGGCGCGTTTTGTGGAAAACCTGCAGAAAGCACCGTATAACCTGAGCGCAGCGGAAGCGAAAAAAGCGCTGAAAGAGGTCAGCCCGCTGAATTCCCGCACGATTGATAAGGCGCTTTCGATTCAGAATGATCTCAACCCTGATCTGCGCCGCTTGCTGGATGAGGAATTCCTGAACCGAGCCGAGTGCGAAACCTATCTCCGCTTGACCCTGGAAGAACAGGCCCGTGCAGCTGCAGTGTTTTTGAAAATCGCAGCCCTTGACCCACGCAGCCATGAGCGCCGCGCCATTAAGGACGCATTGACCACCGCCATGCTGGATGTAGCAGTGGAACGCCGCAGCATGCAGGAGCGCGAGAGCGTATTTGCAGCAGCGTTGCAAAATGCACAGGATGCAATCGGTCAGGCCAAGACGCAGGAAAACAAGGCGGCGGCAGTAGATAAAGACCACAACTTTATTTCGGCCAAGCTGCCTACCACGGCCCGCAAACTGCGTAAAATTGCAGCGGCAAAAAATATTGAAGCTAAGATCCGCAGTTATACGGCAGAGGACCGCAAAGCAATGTCGGACCAGATGCAGGAGCTGATTGCGGCAGCGCAGGAGCTGAAAGCACTGATTGATGCTGTGGAATAATCCAGATCCACGAAAGCAGCAAACAACAAAAATCCATGTAAATAGGAATACAGGAATCCACAATATGAAACAGCGAATTGTCATCCGGCTGCACCTGGCTGTGCGGGCAGTGCTGCAAAGCGAAGCGGACTGGCGCGGCACGCGGCTGGGCACCCTGACATCGGAGCTGATCCATGAACAGGCTGCGAAAGCGCGCCTGTGCGGGGTGCAGAATTACGAGTTGAACCCCGTCAGCAGCCGCTATGTTCCCGTTACAAATGGGACAAAATATAAGCAGACATCTGGCCTGGAGCAGATCTCCATCTATCTGAACGATGAGGATATGCAAACCCTGAAAGAGCTGGCACTGGCCAACGATAGTGTGCGTGTGATCAACGGCAGGCAGGCAATCACCTACCGATATGTTGTTCCCGGAATGCTGCTGAACGACCCGGTGTTTACGGGGCTGACAGAGCAGAACAGCACGGCAGGGTAAGCACTTCAAAATCTTGAGGCAATACCGCATAATTCTAAGTGCCGATACGGCGAGCGAGGTGCGGCAGATGC
>ENA-OPBF01001942-OPBF01001942.1-human-gut-metagenome-genome-assembly--contig:-NODE-1942-length-12527-cov-1.277822_pt1 | contig 12527 bp, 13 predicted proteins | sample MGYA00241067_ERZ501450 | MGnify/ENA primary metagenome ERZ501450 (study PRJEB25962, sample SAMEA2042516) | human gut metagenome | biome: human gut; feature: human-associated habitat; material: faeces... | reverse complement strand
GTTCAATTTGTTGACGGGAGTATATAAACCTACCAGCGGGAATTTTTTCCTTGACGGTGAAAAACTCACAGGACACAGCACAATAGAAATAAATAAAAAGGGAATAGCAAGAACTTTCCAGAATATAAGGTTGTTTAAGCAGATGAGCGTATTGGATAATGTCAAAGTAGGACTTCATAACGATTATAAATATTCAACCGCTTCCGGAATTTTCAGATTGCCTTCCTTTTTTAAGACAGAAAAGCAGATGGATGAAAAGGCGTTGGAATTGCTGGAAGTATTCGGTCTGTCAGAAGAAAAAGACCGGCTGTCTTCCAATTTGCCGTATGGAAAACAGAGAAAACTGGAGATAGCCAGAGCATTGGCTACGTCGCCTAAACTTTTGCTCTTGGATGAGCCGGCGGCAGGAATGAATCCTAATGAAACTCAAGAGCTCATGGATACTATAAAATTTGTAAGAGATAATTTTGATATGACCATATTGCTCATCGAGCATGATATGAGACTCGTATCCGGTATTTGTGAAGAATTAACCGTGCTTAATTTTGGTACTGTTTTAGCTCAGGGAAAGACCAGCCAAGTACTTAAAGATCCAGAAGTTATCAAAGCATATCTGGGAGAATAGTGAAAGGAGATCGATTGAAGATGGCAATGCTTGAAATAAGAGACCTAGAGGTCAATTACGGCGCTATCAACGCTATAAAAAAGATTTCTTTTGACGTAAACCAGGGAGAAGTTATAGCTTTGATAGGGGCCAATGGAGCCGGTAAAACAACCACACTTCAAACTATTACGGGATTACTCAAGGCAAAATCGGGGAGCGTGATGTTTGAAGGAACAGACATACTCAAATTAGCTCCTCACAAAATTGTAGAAATGGGCATGGCTCATGTTCCGGAAGGAAGAAGGATTTTCCAACAGCTGACGGTATATAAGAATTTAACCCTTGGTGCATTTACAAGGAAAGACAAGAAAGCCGTAGAAGAAAGTCTTAATAAGGTATACGAAAAATTCCCAAGGCTTGAAGAACGAAAAAAACAGATAGCAGGAACATTATCTGGCGGTGAACAACAAATGCTGGCCATGGGCAGAGCTCTTATGTCTAACCCTAAAATAATTCTGATGGATGAACCTTCTATGGGACTGTCACCATTGTTTGTGACAGAAGTATTTAAAATAATAGAAGAAATTAAGGCCAGCGGCACTACAGTACTTTTGGTAGAGCAGAATGCCAAAAAGGCTCTTGCCATCGCTGACAGGGCTTACGTGCTTGAAACAGGGAAAATCGTTTTAAGCGGCGATGCTAAGGAACTTATGAATGATGAGTCTGTCAAAAAAGCTTACCTGGGGGAATAATTTAAAAAAAGGACCTTAGAAAAATGAGCTAAAATAGGAGATATGTTATGAAAAGTTTCGTGATTACCATATCAAGAGGGTATGGCAGCGGTTGCCAAAACGCTTGCTAAGCAGCTGGGTATAAAATATTATGATAGAGACCTCATACGCAAGGCTTCAGAGGACACAGGCATTAATGAAGCTTTGTTCAATCTGGCCGATGAGAAGCCAAGAGGCTTGGGATTTAAAAAATACACTTCTCGCGAGATTGCCTCGCCGGACAGCAGCGAATTTCTTTCCAGAGAAAATTTGTTCAATATGCAGGCGAAGATAATAAAGCAACTGCATGAGAAGGGCGAACCTTGCATAATCGTAGGAAGATGCGCCCATCATGTGCTTAAAGATGAGCGGAATGTGATAAAGGTATTTGTCTATGCCGATATGGCTCAATGCATAGAAAGAGTAAAAGAAAAGGATGGCGTAGATGAAGATGAAGCACGGCGCATGATTGAGAAAACTGACAAGGAAAGGGCACAGTATAACAGATATTATACCGGAAGAGAATGGAACGACGCCAGGAATTACGATTTGTGTTTAAATACCAGTCTCATGACCATAGACCAATGTGCCAAAATTATCGTTGAGTATTTAAAGGTAATGGAAGATCTCATATAATGAATATTAATTGAGATTGAAAATCTGCCCGATATTGAGTATAATATTAAAAAACAAAAAATAAAATCTTGTCATCGAATGGAGAGGCTTCGCCTGGTTATCAGACGAAGCCTCTTTAGAGGGATAAAAAAGACAAAAGATAAGGAGTTATATGGATTTTGTCAATAAGAATTTAAAGGGCATAATACTTTGCCTCGCCATAGCTGTCCCGGCTTGGCTTCTGGGAAAGCTGGCTCCCGTGGTAGGAGGACCTGTTATCGCCATATTGCTGGGAATGGTAATAACATTGTTTTTCAAAGAGAAGGGAAGCTTTGAGGCAGGTATTAAATTTACATCAAAAAAAATACTTCAATGGGCAGTCATTCTTTTAGGTTTCGGACTTGACTTAAATGTAGTTCTGGAGACCGGCAAACAATCATTACCAATAATAATTTGCACGATAGCTGTTTCTCTCATAATAGCTTTTCTATTACATAAGTGGATGAAGATACCTTCCAACATATCTACATTGGTGGGAGTAGGGTCTTCCATATGCGGAGGATCGGCCATAGCTGCTACCGCTCCGGTTATAAATGCCGATGATGAGGAGGTGGCGCAGGCTATTTCCGTTATCTTTTTCTTTAATGTTCTGGCAGCAGTGATATTCCCCACTATGGGCAGTTTCATAGGGTTTGATACCACTTCCGGCGAGGCCTTCGGAATCTTTGCCGGCACAGCGGTTAACGATACGTCTTCGGTTACTGCTGCGGCTTCCACGTGGGACAGCATGTGGAATTTGGGAAGCGCCACGCTGGATAAAGCTGTAACCGTCAAGCTGACCAGGACTCTGGCCATAATACCTATAACTTTGGTTTTAGCGTTTATGACGACCAGAAAGAATAAAAGCGAAGAAAATAAGAAAGTAAGCTTGAAGAAGATCTTTCCTTTCTTTATATTATATTTTATAGCTGCGTCGCTGATTACCACAATTGCAACTGCAGCAGGCGTAGATTCATCGGTATTTTCGCCTTTAAAAGACTTGAGCAAGTTTTTTATAGTCATGGCTATGGCGGCCATAGGCCTCAATACGGATATAGTAAAGCTTATTAAAACAGGCGGCAAACCGCTTTTCATGGGAGCTTGCTGCTGGCTTGGGATAACTTTCACCAGTCTGGCTGTGCAGCATTTCATGGGCATATGGTAATTGTTATCTATCATCATCAAGATGACCGGAGGTACAAAAAATGAGAATGGTAACATTGGGAAAAACGGGCATAGTTACTCCGCAGAACGGATTCGGAGCTTTGCCTATTCAGAGATGCGATGATGAAACTGCCATAAAGATTCTTCGCCGGGCTTACGAAGGAGGCATAACTTTCTTTGATACTGCTAGAGCTTATACAGACAGTGAAAAGAAGATAGGAATGGCGCTTTCAGATGTGAGAAATCGCATATTTATTGCCACTAAGACTATGGCTGACAACACAGAAGATATGAAAATCCAGCTGGAGACGTCTCTTAAAAATCTTAAGACAGATTATGTGGATTTATACCAATTTCACCTGGCCGGCAGATGCATAGCGCCCGGAGACGGAAGCGGCATGTATGAGCTTATGGAAGACTTTAAACGGCAGGGAATGATAAGAAATATAGGAATCACTTGCCACAAGGTAGGCGTAGCAGAAGAGTGCATAAAATCAGGACTGTATGCCACCATGCAGTTCCCTTTCAGTTATCTTTCCGGAGAACGCGAAAAGAACCTGGTGGAGATGTGCAAGGATAAGGAAATGGGCTTTATAGCCATGAAAGCGCTGGCAGGAGGTCTGATAGATAATTATAAGGCCGCTTATGCTTTCATTTCTCAGTTCGATAACGTGTTGCCGATATGGGGCGTGCAGAGAGAAAAGGAAATTTCGGAGTGGCTTTCATGTATGGAAGATACGCCGGTGATGAACGATGAGATAATAAGAATAATTGAAGCAGATAAAAAGGAACTGGATGGTGATTTTTGCCGTGGATGCGGTTATTGCATGCCGTGCCCTCAAGGCATAATCATAAATCAATGCGCCAGGATGTCGCTGATGCTGCGCCGTGCGCCATCATCAGCATACCTGAGTGAAACTTGGAAGGAGGAAATGAAAAAAATCGAAAGGTGTGTTGAATGCGGTCAGTGCATGCAAAAATGCCCTTATGAGCTTAAGGTGCCTGACTTGCTGAAAAGAAATTATGAAGACTACAAGAGGATATTGACCGGCGAGATTGATGTTAATTCTTAGTAAATTAAAATGCAAAATGAGAAGAGGAGAAAAATAATGCTGAAAAATTTACTTATTCGTTGGAACAAGATAAGCCTTGTAAAACAAATTATTATAGGTCTTATAGTAGGAATAATACTGGCGTTGGCGTTTCCAAAACAGCTGTCAGGCATAACGGTCTTAGGTGACTTGTTTGTAGGAGCGTTAAAAGCCATCGCGCCGGTATTGGTGTTATTTTTGGTTATGTCTGCCATATCTCAGCATAGGGCCGGACAAAAGACCAATATGAAAGCGATTATAGTTTTATATCTTTTGGGAACGTTTTTAGCAGGTACGATAGCTGTTATAGCCAGTTTCATATTTAAGATGGAACTCACTCTTCCTACCGGCTCTGAAGATGTGGCGCCTCCGGGAGGAATCGGAGAAGTCCTTGGAAATTTGATATTCAGCATAGTATCCAATCCTGTAGATGCCATACTCAACGCCAACTACATAGGAATATTGGCTTGGGCCATAGTTCTTGGAATAGCTTTGAGACATGCTTCTGATGCTACTAAAAACGTTTTAGCTGACATAGCTGAAGCCGTATCTAAAGCTGTAAGATGGGTAATAAAATTGGCGCCTCTGGGCGTTATGGGACTTGTATTTAATTCCATAGCAACCAGCGGACTTTCAACTTTATTGGGATACGGAATGATTATTTTACTTTTAGTATGCACGATGCTGTTTGATGCGCTTATAGTCAATCCACTGCTGGTGTTTATTAAGATTCGAAGGAATCCTTATCCGCTCGTTTTCAAGTGCCTGAAGGACAGTGGCATAACCGCCTTCTTCACCAGAAGTTCTGCAGCCAACATTCCGGTTAATATGAAACTATGCGAAGAACTGAAATTAGATAAGGATACTTATTCTATATCAATTCCTCTCGGCGCCACCATTAACATGGAAGGCGCTGCGGTGACCATCTCCGTGCTTACTTTGGCAGCTGCTAACACCCTGGGTATTTCTGTAGATCTTGGTATGGCGATACTGCTATGCGTGGTTTCTGCCATAGGAGCCTGCGGTGCGTCAGGAGTTGCCGGAGGTTCGCTGCTGTTGATACCGCTGGCATGTTCTCTGTTTGGAATTCCTAACGATATCGCTATGCAAGTTGTAGGCGTGGGATTCATAATTGGAGTTATTCAGGATTCATGCGAGACAGCGCTTAACTCTTCTACAGACGTGTTATTTACGGCGGCAGCTGATATAGGCGCCAGAAGACAGAAAGGACAGAAGGTTCAAGAGTAAGAATTTCAATTAAGCGGAAGATACAATACAAGACTTTGAATATGAACGGCGGCTTTCCCCGAGAGAAATTACAAGGGGAGAGCTGCTGTTTTTCTTGACAATGTTTTTGTTATGTTGGTATAATGAAATCACAAGGCAGCTTTTTGTGACTGACGGAAGACGCGGATAACCGCAAGGAAGCAGAAAGCTTAGATAGCCGACCGTCTGGGTGTATTTGTTCCTTGCAAAAGAGGGACGAATATACCCTTTTTTTGTTGAATGGCCCAAGGCCTAATATATAAAGATATATTCTACTGACATTCTTGGAGGATAAAAGATGAAAAAGATTGGAATCGTAATGGGTTCTGACAGTGACCTGGCTGTTGCTGAAAAAGCGGCAGACACATTGAAAGAACTGGGAGTACCATTTGAAGTACATGTTTATTCTGCACACAGAACTCCTAAGGAGGCTGCTGAATTTGCTCGCACCGCCAGAGAAAAAGGGTTTGGCGCGATCATAGCTTTTGCCGGAAAAGCTGCTCATCTGGCAGGCTCTCTTGCAGCAGGCACATGCCTTCCCGTAATAGGCGTACCTGTAAAATCTTCGACTTTAGACGGCATTGACGCATTGCTTTCAACTGTTCAGATGCCTTCGGGAATTCCTGTAGCTACAGTTGCCATAGACGGAGCAGTCAATGCCGCTTTGCTTTCATGCCAGATGCTGGCTATAGAAGATGAAGAACTGGCAGCAAGACTTCAGGCCAAGAGAGATGCCGACGCTAAAAAGGTTCTGGAAAAGGATGCAGATATTTCTGCAAGGTTTTAGTCAGATTAAAGGCGACATATCAAAAATTTTATATAATATTTATTTGCGACAAGGAGAAAAGATTATGGAAAACAAATTGGTTTACACAGGAAAGACAAAAAATGTATTTGAGCTGGACAACGGAAACTATCTTTTAAAGTTTAAAGATGACTGCACAGGAAAAGACGGAGTTTTCGACCCGGGCGAAAATTCCATAGGACTTACCATCGATGGAGTAGGCGACGTTAACCTGCGCATGTCAATATATTTCTTCGAGAAAATCAATCAGGCAGGAATAAAGACTCATTACGTAAGTGCTGATTTGGAAAACACCACCATGGAAGTTTTGCCGGCCAAGGTATTCGGCCACGGTCTTGAAGTAATGCCGTCATAAGGCAGTAGGCAGCTTTATCCGCCGCTATGGAGAATACATAGAAGAAGGCGCAGATTTGCCTGCTTATGTTGAAACAACTTTTAAGAATGACGAAAAAGGCGATCCGCTGGTAACAAAGGATGCTCTTGTGGTTCTCGGCGTGATGACAGACAGCCAGTATGAAGATATAAAATCCATGACTCAGCGTATAACTCAGATTGTGGCTGACGATTTAAAAGAAAAAGGACTGGTTCTGTACGATATCAAGTTCGAATTCGGATATGATAAAGATGGAAACGTAATGCTTATTGATGAGATAGCCTCAGGCAATATGAGAGTGTACAAAGACGGAAAATATATTGATCCTATGACACTTTCAGAACTGTTTTTCGCGTAATTTCAGGTTAAAGAACGAGAGACAAGATAGGCAAGGGACAGCTTAGGTGACAGGAGGATGTAAAATATAATGGGTGGATTTTTTGGAGTTGCCTCGAAGGAAGATTGCATGGTAGATGTGTTCTTTGGCGTGGATTATCATTCGCACCTTGGAACCAGAAGAGGAGGCCTTGCTGCTTACGATGAAAAGATCGGGCTTCAGAGGGAAATTCATAATATAGAGAACTCACCGTTCAGAACAAAATTTGAGAATATATTCGATGAGATGAAGGGAAGGTCGGCTATCGGCTGTATAAGCGATTCGGACCCCCAACCGCTTCTCATCCGTTCTCATCTCGGTACTTATGCCATATGCATAATCGGCATAATAAACAATGCCAAAGAGCTCATAGACGATTATTTGACTTTGGGAGGCGGACATTTTGATTCTATGACGGGAGGAGAAGTTAACAATACCGAACTTGTGGCAGCTCTTATAAGTCAGAAAAGGGATTTTGTGGAAGGAATCAAATATGCGCAGGAATCCATTAAAGGAACTGCATCTATTTTAATTCTTACAGACGAAGGACATATAATAGCCGCCAGAGACAGGTTCGGAAGGATACCTGTTCATATAGGCAAAGACGAGCTGGGCTATTGTGTGTCATTTGAGTCCTTCGCATACACCAAGCTGGGATATGAAGATGTTTGTGAGCTTGGACCGGGAGAAATAGTCGAACTTACGGCCGAAAGCATGACTCAGCTGGCGCCGGCAGGCAAAGAAATGAAAATATGCGCTTTCTTATGGTCATATTACGGTTATCCAACATCCAACTACGAAGGAATCAACGTAGAGGCCATGCGATACAGGAATGGCGAGATAATGGCTGAAAGAGACATGAAGAAAGGCCTGGTTCAGGACTTGGACTATGTAGGCGGTGTGCCTGACTCGGGAACTCCTCATGCCATAGGATATGCCAACAAAAGCGATGTGCCTTTTGCCAGACCGTTTATAAAATATACGCCTACTTGGCCCAGAAGCTTCATGCCGACCAACCAGAAAGAACGTGACAAGGTAGCCAAGATGAAGCAGATACCGGTTCATGAGCTTATTCAAGATAAGAATCTGCTGTTTGTAGACGATTCCATAGTAAGAGGAACTCAGCTTAAGGAAACTGTGGATTTTCTATATGATAACGGCGCAAAAGCTGTCCATATGCGTTCAGCATGCCCGCCTATAATGTACGGATGCAAATTTTTAAACTTCTCCAGAGGAAGAGGAGATATGGAACTTCTGGCCAGAAGAACAATTCAAGAGCTGGAAGGCGATGAAGGTCAGAAACACATAGAAGAGTACAGCAATTCCGATACAGAAAGAGGTCAAGCTTTAAGAAGAGCCATATGTGAGAAATTCAATTTTGCTTCCCTGGAATTTCAATCGCTGGAGGGAGTAATAGAAGCTATCGGTCTCGAGCCGTGCAAGCTCTGTACTTATTGCTGGAGCGGCAAAGAGTAGGCAAAGAATAGGTAAAGAGCAATCAAGACGCTACGGAAAATGAAAAACAATAGGCATAGAAAGGAAAACAGGTTATGAATACCAAATCAAAATCGGACAGCTACGCGGCTGCAGGCGTGGATATAACCGCAGGCTATAAAGCTGTAGAACTGATGAAGAAACATATCGCAAGAACCATGATAAACGGTAAGAGCGATGACATAGGAGGCTTTGGCGGCTTGTTTGAGCTGGATATCACCAATATGAAGAAGCCGGTACTGGTCAGCGGCACTGATGGAGTAGGAACCAAGCTTAAGATGGCTTTTCTCATGGACAAGCATGATACAGTAGGAATAGACTGTGTAGCTATGTGCGTCAACGACATCATCTGCTGCGGAGCAAAACCATTGTTTTTCCTGGATTATATAGCATGCGGAAAAAATTATCCTGAAAAGATAGCGCAGATAGTTTCCGGCATCGCTGAAGGATGCGTACAAGCAGGATGCGAACTTATAGGCGGAGAAACAGCGGAAATGCCGGGATTTTACAGCGAAGATGAATATGACTTGGCAGGATTTTCTGTGGGAGCTGTGGACAAGTCCAAAGTGCTGGATAAAACCAAGGTTAAAGAAGGCGATGTGATAATCGCCCTTCCTTCCAGCGGAGTCCACTCCAACGGCTTTTCTTTGGTGAGAAAGATATTTGATGTGGAGAAGATAGATTTAAAAGCTCCTGTTGAAGAACTGGGAGGAGCTTCTTTAGGCGAGACTTTGCTCACCCCTACGAAGATATATGTTAAGCCAATGCTGGAGCTTTTCAAGCAAATTGAGGTTAAGGCTGTATCCCACATAACAGGCGGAGGTTTTTATGAAAACATTCCGAGAAGCATACCGGACGGCTTCTGCGCTAAAATAGATAAGGCTGCTCTTAAGATATTACCTATCTTCCATCTGATCGCCAAGACCGGAAACATCCCTGAACATGATATGTTCAATACATTTAATATGGGTGTAGGAATGAGCGTAGTAGTATCTCAAGAAGACAGTCAGAAAGCTGTCGATATACTTAAAGCAGCCGGAGAGGACGCTTATATCATAGGTAATATAACCAAGTCTGATGAAAAGGTGGAAATATGCTGAAAGCCAGAATAACAGTGCTGGTGTCAGGCGGAGGAACCAACCTGCAGGCATTGATAGACGCACAAAAAAGCGGAGCAATTGAAGACGGACAGATAACGTTGGTCATTTCCAGCAAAAAGGATGCCTATGCTCTCAAGAGGGCCGAGGCCAACGGAATAGATCAAGCAGTGGTATGCCGTAAAGATTTTGATTCCCAGAAAGAATACGAAGAAAAGATGTCTCAGCTGATAGACAAAAATCAGACGGACCTCATAGTGATGGCAGGATTTATGAGCATACTCAGCGGAGATTTTACCAGCAGATATGCAGGAAGGATAATAAACGTTCATCCTTCTCTCATCCCATCCTTCTGCGGGAAAGGTTACTATGGGATTAAAGTCCATCAGGCAGCCCTCGATTACGGTGTAAAAGTAACCGGGGCTACAGTTCATTATGTCAATGAGATAACAGACGGAGGCAGAATAATATTGCAGAAAGCCGTGGAGGTAAAGCCTGACGATACTCCCCAAACTCTGCAGCGAAGAGTGATGGAAGAGGCTGAATGGAAACTTCTGCCTGAGGCTACGCAGATGATTTGCGAAGAAATTGTAAGGAGGCGGATAAAATGAGCGTATATACGTCAAAGTCCATGGGAGATACCATACGAGATAACTCGTATGTAGGCAGAGGCATAGCAGTCGGCAAAACTGCAGACGGAAAAAAGGCTGCAATAGGGTATTTTATCATGGGTAGAAGTGAAAACTCGAAAAACAGGGTTTTCAAGGAAGAAGGTGACGACGTGGTCATCTATCCTTTCGATGAGTCTAAAGTGGAAGACCCGTCTCTTATAATTTATTCGCCTGTTAAAAAATTAGATGACAAGGTCATAGTGACCAACGGAGACCAGACAGATACCATATATGACTTTGTCAAAGAAGGAAAGTCCTTCAAAGAGGCCCTTGCTACCAGAGAGTTTGAACCGGATGGCCCCAACTGGACGCCGAGAATCAGCGGAATGATCGATTTCGGAGAAGATTCGTTCACTTATAAAATGAGCATTTTAAAGAGCGGGGATGCTCACTTTTGCGGACGGAGACTTTTCCTATGAAATGAGCATTTTAAAGAGTGTGGATGAAGAGGGCAGTGCATGTGCCAGATATACCTATTCTTATCCGGCTGTTTCAGGACTGGGCCACTTTATTCATACATATGAACATGACGGCCAGCCGCTTCCGACGTTCCAAGGGGAGCCAAGGCGAATTATTATTCCTGACGATATCGAAGAATTTACCAGTGCCATATGGGATAACCTTAATGAAGAAAAGAAAATTTCCCTGTATGTCAGATATATAGATTTGGAGACAGGCAAAGCAGAAAACAAGCTTATAAATAAGAACAAGTAATCAAGGGGGCGGTTAAAATTATGAAAGATTACGAATTAAAATACGGTTGCAACCCTAATCAAAAGCCGGCAAAGATTTTTATGAACGATGGCTCAGAGCTACCCATAGAAATACTCAACGGCCGTCCCGGATACATCAATCTTTTGGACGCCATGAACAGCTGGCAGCTGGTAAAAGAGATAAAAGAAGCTCTGGGCATGTGCGCAGCTACTTCCTTCAAGCATGTCAGCCCTACTTCGGCAGCAGTGGGCATACCTATGAATGAAAAGATGAAAAAGGCTTTCTTTGTAGATGATATAGAAGGACTGGACGAGTCTCCCATAGCTACGGCCTATGCAAGAGCAAGAGGTACTGACAGAATGAGCTCTTTCGGAGATTGGATAGCCCTTTCCGACAAGTGTGACGCAGTATGCGCCAGACTTATTGCGAGAGAAGTTTCAGATGGTATCATAGCGCCGGATTACGATGATGACGCCCTGGAGATTTTAAAAGGAAAGAGAAAAGGAAACTATACGATAATAAAGATAGACCAGTCATACGTACCTGACCCAATCGAACAGAAGCAGGTATACGGTATCACTTTCCAGCAGAAACGCAATGACTTTAAGATAGATAAAAGCCTTTTGGAGAACATAGTGACTGACAATAAGGATATGACTGAAGAGGCTAAAATAAATTTAGTAATAGCGCTCATAACTTTAAAATATACTCAGTCCAATTCCGTATGTTTTGCTGAAGGCGGACAAGTTATAGGTGTAGGCGCCGGCCAGCAGTCCAGAATACACTGCACCAGATTGGCAGGGGAAAAGGCCGACAAATGGCATCTGCGCCAGCATGATAAGGTTCTGAGCCTTCCTTTTAAGGAAGAGATAAAAAGACCTGACAGAGATAATGCCATAGATGTTTATCTGTCGGAAGATTACGAAGATGTCATAGGAGAAGGCAAATGGCAGCAGTTATTTACTGAGAAGCCTGAAATCTTCTCAAGAAAAGAGCAAAGAGAATATTTGGCGTCTCTGAAGGGCGTTTGCCTGGCTTCAGACGCGTTCTTCCCGTTCGGAGACAATATAGAAAGGGCCGCCAAAAGCGGAGTTACTTATGTGGCTCAGCCGGGAGGCTCCATCAGAGATGACAACGTAATCGAAACTTGCGACAGATTCGGCATGGTGATGGCCATGACCGGCATGAGATTGTTCCATCATTAATCGCTTGGCGGAGGTATATGAAACAATATGAAAGTAATGGTAGTAGGCGGCGGTGGCAGAGAACACGCCATCATAAAGAAAATTAAAGAAAATCCCATTGTAGAAACCATATATGCCCTTCCCGGCAACGGAGGCATAGCGGCAGACGCTGTATGTGTGGATATAGGGGCTAAGGATATAGACGGCATGGTGGATTTTGCTGTAAAAAACAGCATAGATTTTGCCATTGTGGCTCCGGATGAT
>ENA-OPBF01001940-OPBF01001940.1-human-gut-metagenome-genome-assembly--contig:-NODE-1940-length-12529-cov-3.454946_pt1 | contig 12529 bp, 7 predicted proteins | sample MGYA00241067_ERZ501450 | MGnify/ENA primary metagenome ERZ501450 (study PRJEB25962, sample SAMEA2042516) | human gut metagenome | biome: human gut; feature: human-associated habitat; material: faeces... | reverse complement strand
TTGTGCCGGACAGCAGGATCATTAAATCCGAACGATATAGTTTTGTTTGCGTACTGCGGGTTGAGTGTCTTCCTGGGCTGGATACCCCAATGCAACCGCCCCGACACCGCGTAAGGTTTCCGGCAGCTTCCATCCTCCGCGAAGGTGCTTGCACCGCCATCTGCCAAAACCACGACAGGCGCACCATAGTAGGGGTCTATGCTGCTCCCCATCACTTCTGCGTTTAACTTTGCGATCTCCTGTCTATATTTGGGTCTGTAATTGCAATAATGGTAGGGGATTGACGTCCGCCGCCGGTAGGCGCGTAAGTCCCCGCTTCCAGTACGGCGTCCAGAGCCTCAGCGGGTACAGGTTCTGCTTGATAGGTCCTTACGCTGCGGCGCGTTTTGATAAGAGACAAAAATCATTTTCCATACAAGTACCATCCTCCGTTCTGCCAGATTTTCCAAGATGCAGACAACAAAAAAGCCACACGGCTATCACAAGATAGCTGTGTGGCAAAAAGATGACCGAATCCGGAAAAGTCCACTCAAATTTTACGCGCGTTATTATAGCATTCTTTCAGGAGACTGTCGAGCATCAATCATTACGGAATTGTGGCGGCTATCTGTTGTTTTTTGTGTTACTTTATGGCATATAATTCAAGAAAAGTTCGACACACGTTCCTTTTTCAGCGCACGGGCATATTGGTACATACGCTGTATCGTATGGCGGATATCGTCCTCCGTTGTCTCCGGGTGGATCAGGCAGATCCGCAGAACGGTCCGGCCTTTCAGCTGGGTGGTCAGCACGCAGGCAAAGCCTTCCTCCATCATGCGCCGAGAAATAGTTCGTCCTGTTGCTGGGGTGTGAGCCCCTGAGGCGCATAACAAAATTTCACAATGGCCAGCTGCGTAGGCGTTACAACTTCCCATTCCGGCTGGTTCCGAAGCATGGACTCCGTCTGTTGGGCTAGGTCGATGCCGTGGGTCACCATATCACTGATCTGATCCGTCCCCAACGTCTGCAGGGTGAGCCATAATTTCAGGCTGCGCGCGGGGCGGGTCAGTTCAATGCCCCATTCCCAATAGTTGATTTCTCCGTTCTCTGCGGCGGCATCCCGGAGATATTCCGGGTCAGAACTGTAAAAGGCTGCCAAGTGTTTCCTGTCACGAAACATGACCGTACTGCAGGCGTACGTTTGGAACAGCCATTTGTGGGCATCCCATACCAGGCTGTCCGCCCGTGCGACATCCTCCAGCAGCTGGCGGATGGAGGCAAATAGGCTTGTTCACCGTGAGGTCTATGCCGAAGTGCCGCCGAAAGTAGAGTATTCTCTGACGGAACTGGGCAAGAGTCTGAAGCCCCCGAAAGTGCGAAATTTCCGGGGGCTTCATCATGCCTTCCGTCTTCTAGGCTCGAGCCAGATAACACCTCTCAAGGTGTCGGACTCCTCGTCGCTGCTTACCTCTTTACGTACGGTGTCAGGTTTCCATTGGTTCCGTGTTTTTCGTAGGCATTATGACGTTTTCGAGCGCCACTACCTTTGCCATGTTGGGGCCGGACAAGGCCAAGCCGTGTCAGGAAAGCTAAGAACCATCGTGGCTTGACATAGCGGCATCCGCAAAATGATCACGATCCTGTGCAAACGTAGAATGTCCTTCTTCCGTTTTTGCGGAGGAAGGACATTTCCGTACCGTTTTCAATATCGTGGATTATTTGCGGATTATCCTGGACAATTATTGCTAGGCCAGCATGTTGGTCCACATGTTTGCGAAATCGGGAAGCGTTTTCGCGGTGGTCGCAATGTTCTTGACTTGGATGCCGTTGATTTTCAGCCCCAGCATCGCAGCGAACGTCGCCATGCGATGGTCCGCATAGGTTTCCATTTCAGCCGGCTTGAGATTCATTGCCGGCACTGGCGCGATCTCCAGCCCGTCGGGAAGCTCACGAGCATCACCCCCGACTCTGGTGATCTCGTTGACCAATGCTTTCAAGCGGTTCGTCTCATGGCCACGCAGATGACCGATGCCCAGCATTCGCGTAGGAGCATCGGCGAAGACTAGGATTGCGGCCAATGATGGCGCGATCTCACCTGCCGCCGTCAGGTCGAAATCACCTAGGCCGCTGACACGACCGTCGCCGGTCACTTCGCAATACCGGACGCCGTCAATCACCGGGAAGCTGATCTCAGCTCCCATACGTTCCAAATAGCCCGGAAGTAGGCCTCCGGGTTGCGTGGTGGATTCCGGCCAATGAGGCACGCGCACGGTTCCTCCGGCGATGAGCGCTGCGCCAAGGAACGGGGCGGCATTCGACAGGTCAGGCTCGACCGTCACGGTTTCGGGCAGCTGCACGGCTCCCGGCTGCACGGTCCACACGCGGGCGTGTTCGTCGGCGTTGGCACGCACACCGGAACCATGCAGATCGGCCACTGTCATGCGAATATGAGGCAAACTCGGCGTCTTCTCCCCCGTGTGATGCAGTTCCAAACCGCCTGGCACTCGAGAGCCGATGAGCAATAGTCCTGAAATGAACTGCGAGGATCCCGAAGAATCAATGCTAACTACGCTCGGCTCGGCGCACTGGCTCACCGTTTGTGGTGGAGTGATTGTAAATGGCAGGCGACCTTCCTCGCCGTGGTATTCGATACATGCCCCCAACTGTTCAAGACCGTCCAACACGGGCTTCATCGGACGTGCGTACGCCTGCTCGTCACCGTCGAAATCCACAGGACCGTCTGCGAACATGGCAAGACTGGGCACAAAGCGCATCACCGTTCCTGCAAGACCGCAGAACACCTTCGTACCACCGTGGAACCGGCCGTCGGACGGCGGCACCACCGTAACTGTGGTGTCAACCTGCTCATCGATTTCACAGCGCACTCCCAACGAACGCAGCGCGTCCATCATCAGCTCGGTATCACGCGAGCGCAACAGACCGACCAATCGCACAGGACAATGCCCGAGAGCCGCAAGAATGAGATAACGGTTCGACAGGGATTTGCTGCCCGGCACCACAACGGTGGCGTCAAGCGACTTGCTGGCAAACGGCGCCGGCCAAAGATTCTCTTGAGATGCGTTCATAGGGTTTATCGTATCCAAAACCCGTGGAAAATCATGTTCCGGTATCACCATGCAGCGCGACGGTCACTTTGGGCACGTACGCGGCGTTGTGGCCGGAGAATCTGGACGGTTGCGCGGACGCGGTCGAGATGCTCCACTCCGCATGCTGGAGGACTGACGTCAAGGAGGTCGTTCCGTGTTTGCACTGTTTATACCGGAAACCGGAAAAGGTTTTCAAACCGACTGAAACGCCTTTGTTTCTAACGGTTTTCGTCGGGCTGACAGGATTTGAACCTGCGACATTCTGTTTTAACGGACGGTTTTCACGCTGATGCACGCTGCCGTGCGTATTCCCGCTTTTCGTTTATATTCCAACGATTTCCAAGGATAGCACATGCGCATTATGACGCGCTGATATGCGCTGTTTGCAGGAGCCATGGGCTCGATTAGTGCCCGATTTTTCACTCCGGCGCAGCAATCGCCGCGCCGGATTCATTGATCTTATAAGCGCTATCACTGGTTCCACTCGTCAGGCCAGTTCGACGGCTGTGGCAGCTCCTCCAATGCGGGTAAAGCCCCTATGATGTCCAGCGTCTTCAGGCTGACCGTGATGACCCGTTCCACCAGATCGACGATATACCGTGGGTCATCTGAATAATCATTCGGGTCGTTCACGATACCGGATTTCTTGTCCGCGCGAACCTGATACCGATCAATCAACCAGCCGAGCGCCGACTTGCCATTGACCACATACTCATACGCCCGCAGCGGGATACCTCGAATGATCAGATTATCTGCGACCTTAAGCACCGTATAATCAGACGTCTTCTTACCGGTCTCGGGATCCTTGATCTTATTCGGATATGACATTTTCTCCGTACGGCCCGGATTCGATGCGTCTCCGATCTCCTCGACGGGATACCGGTCCACCGTCTCATAGTTCAGGTGCAGATCGGCCAATGCGCGACCGGCTTGCATGAACGCCTTGAAATCCTTCGCCAGTGGAATGCGAGGCAGCTCCTTCTTCAGATTATTGGCGAACCGCCTACGGTACTCCGGCGAATGGAGGACACCGTATACATAGTAGAAGATGTCCTCCTTCGTGATGCGTTGATTCGGATATGCAGTGCGGAACACCGCAAGGCCTGTATCCGTGATCGCATCATGCCGAATGTAGCCATGCTCGTCAACAGCACCATCGCCTGAGAACAACGTGCCATCATCGTCGGATGCCTTCTCATACCAGTAGAGCGGAAAACACTGTCCATTCCCAGCGTATGGTGTCAACGCTGGAATCTCATCGAATGCCAATACTGAGAATGGATACGGTGCGCCGATTCCGGATATAGCCAGTTCAATGTTCTTCGCACCAGCATAGGGAAAAGCTGCAGGATGGATGCCAGGATAATCTACGAGTGACGAGTCAGCATACAACCATTGTTTACAAAACGGTCGGTAGGCCACTACTCGAAAAGCGGATGGCACGAAATCGAGCTTCATTCCTCTTCGCAGTTTTTGACGTAGCGTTCTCGACCAAAGACTTCCTGCCGTGGATCGAGATTTAGGAGACAAAGTCAACTGTCGAGTGTATTCATTCACAACATTACGAACAGATGCTGCCACAGTCTCTTTTGAGAAGTTTATTACATGAGCGTCTCTATCAGATTCTGAACCACGAGAGTATCCTTCAAACAGGCCATTAGGAGTGCCACTGATTTTGTTATTCAAACCAATAGGTATGAACATATAATACGTATCATCACGTTGGTTCAACCAATCTCCATATTTATCCGGTATCAGAGTCGTCCATTCGGGATCAATGTCAACGGCGTCCTTCAGGATGTTCAGCTTGTCTTCACGGGTCAGATAGTCTCCGATGTCATGGTAGTGGATGACTCCATGATTCGAGGATTCCGGGTTCTTGACCAGCATGGTGATGGCGATGGTTGCACGGGAACCAGACGCGAAGATCTTGCCGCCTTCACGACGCGATTCCTCCCCCTGCGTCCGTTGATTACCACGCAGGTTATAGACATAGATGTCATTGAACTCGTTAACGAAGCACCGCCGGACACCGGCACCGGATGCGCCAGTCAACCAGCCACCATTGGATACGAAGCATACGATACCGGATTCGCCGATACGATCTGATGCCCAGCGGAATGCTCGAATGTAATGGTCATACAGCGAGTTGTTGTTCGTGGCTTCGGAGTTCGCCACATACGTCTTTTCGATGCGGCTGTCGAGGCTCGGGTACTTCGTGTTCTGGTTACCGGTGTTATCGCTGTCTCCGGCGCGGTACGGCGGATTCCCCACGATGATGCGGATCGGCAATGCCTTCTGTTCACGGACGCGCTGCGTATTCTCGGCGAATACGTTCAGATCGTCCTGGTCGTCGTTCTCATGCATCTGGAACGTATCGGTCAACAATGCTCCCGGGAATGCCTTGTACTCGCCGCCGATGCGCTTGTGGTAGGACTGTTCGATGTTGATGTCCATGATGGTCGCGGCCAACGGGACGATCTCATTCGAGTGCAGATCATGCTCATACTTGTAAGGTAGATCGGCGTCGGAGATCAACGACTCGTCCTCGATCAGGCGGCTGATATACGTGCCGGTACCGGCGAAACCATCGAGAATATGGACGCCTTTATCGCCCAATGATTGGCCGAACTCACGCGTCAATGCGCGTTGCACCATGTGCAGCTGCGCATCCACGACTTCAACAGGTGTATACACGATGCCCAGTGAATCGGCCGTATCCTTGAACGCCTTCGTGAAGAAGTCGTTGTAGATCTCCTTGATGAGGTTCTGCTTCGCCACATCGGATTCGAGTTGGCTGGCAGCCAGATGAACGGATGCGTAAAGTTCACGTAGCGTAAAGCTGCCGATGTCCTTGGATAGTCCCGCGTCATAGAGCGCGTTCAGCGCGCGGTCAAGTCCTTTGACGATGGGGTTATTGTCGAGGACGTTTTTGTTGGTGAACAGGGTCTGGAAGATGGGTTTGGTGATTTCATGCTGGGCGAGTACGGCGATCGCGTCGGTTTCCGTGTAGCCTGGGTTCAGGCTGTCGCGTAGTCCCTTGAGGAATGTTTGGAATGGTTCGCGTGCGGCTTCGCTATCCACGAGCCGGGCGATGCGTGCCGCTCTGGCCTGGGTGATGTCTGCGATGTCCCCGGTCCATTCACCCCAGTAGATCTTGGTACCGCATTTGCGTACAATCTGCGCGTTGATGGCCTGCGCCATTCTGGCGATACTCAGGTCAAGCTCCGCCTGGATTGCTTCCTCTTTCCCATGTTTCTGCACGTCATTATCAGTAGTACTGGTTGGATTAGTGTTGGTGGTGTCGGGTCCGCCGACCGGTGTCATGGTGTTGGTTTTGGTGCCGCGTGTTTTGAGTTTGGACGCATCGAGTACGTCAACTTCAATGATGCGGTTCAACGCGTTATCGTCACCAAGGGAGGCGGCGTTGATGATTGCGTCGAGGCGTTCGTCGTGGCTGCGTAACGCGGTGACCGCATCCCATACGGGCTTGTACGCGCCAGAGGAAAGAATCGTGTCCGGATCCGCGTCCAACGGGACGACGACGGGAATGATGATGTACCCGTATTGTTTGCCCGGGGCCTTGCGCATGACACGCCCGACGGACTGGATGATGTCCACTTTGCTACGACGCGAGTTCAGATAGATGATCGCATCCAAATCGGGTACGTCGATACCCTCAGCGAGGCAACGCGCGTTGGACAGGATACGGCATTCGTTCTCACCGGTATCCGCAGCGAGCCAGTCAAGCTTGGTTTTCCTAGTTTGGGCGTCCATGGTGCCGTCGACGTGGTCGATATCCACGAGCACCTCGCGTCCGGCCTTGACGAGCAGCTGGTTTTCTTCGTTCTCTTCCAAGTTGGCGGTGTAGTCGTCAATGACGGTACGGAACTTATCAGTCAACGCCTTGGACGACTTGATGTCCTTGGCGAACGCGATGGCATGGTGAAGCACTCGTTTGGAATCATCCTTGATGGCCTCATCGGTGTGTTTGCCGTGTGTGGCGATGTCGGTGATGCTGCGCGCGTGACGACGGTCGAACAAAGCCTTCCAACAGCCCACGAACTTGGCCGCATCATCCAAAGGAATCTCCGAGTCCTTAGCACCGTACATGCGTTGCATTTCACGGCCCATCATCTGTTCGGACACCTGCATGACGACGATCTTGTAATCAGTCAAAAGCCCCGCATCCACGGCCTTGCCGAAACTCAACCGGTACGCGACACGCCCGTACACGGTTTCATCGTCCATACTGGCAATCTCAATCGCACCCTGCTGAGCCTTGCTCTTCGCATCACTACTGAAAATACGCGGAGTAGCGGTCATATACACACGTTTGGTACCGCGAACGAAACTATCCTTATGAATCTCACGGAAAGCGCTCTCATCATCCATCACACCCGTAGTCCGATGAGCCTCATCACAAATAATCATGTCGAAACCGAGCAATCCCAACTGTTGCGCATCATGAATCACCTGAATCGACTGATAAGTAGAGAAGACGACATTCAAGGCATTATCCTTGCGACGGAACCGTTGCGCTATCGTCCGCGCGTTCGTCGTGGCCGGGAACGGGATGTCAGTCAACTGTCCGTATGCTTCCTCGTCCACCTTGCTGGCGTTACCGTTGGAACACACCACATACGCGTTGATACGGCCACGAACCTGATTCACCCAATTACGCATCGTCTGCGCGACAAGGGAAATCGACGGGGCAAGGAACAGGACCGTACCACCCTCGGGCAGCATTTCCTCGCACAAGCGCAATGATGTCAAGGTCTTACCAGTACCACAAGCCATGATCAACGAACACCGGTCATGATCCGCAAGCTCCTGTTTCACCCGGTCGATGGCCTCACGCTGATGCGGACGCGGCTCGAACACCGTACGCTCCGACGACGCTATACCCTGATCGAACGCATTCCAATCCAGATTCGCGTCCCGCATCGTGTCGATGTCGAGACGCACAAGCTCACGACTGGGATTCTTCACCGGGAACGAATCAATGTAATCCTCCAGATTCGAGGTGATGCCCAAAGACGCGTCCGCGATCATCAGATGTTCGTACCGTGGGTCGGCCAATGCCGTGGTGAAGAACGTGGACACGTCCCGCAAGTCCAGCCGGGACTTCGAATAGCATTTCGCCTGGATCGCCCAATACGAACCGTCTATGTCCTCGGCAACGAGATCGATGCCAGTATCCTGCCGACCATCATTCATGGGATTATCCGCATCGTCCCACATCCACACATGGTCCATGCGTTCCGTCCAAGAAGGATCATGGGACAGGAAAAACTCGACCGCACGCTCGAAACGGGTCCCCTGTTCACGTCTATCCACCGAATCGTTCACGATACGTACAAACAGTTCCTCAAGCACGCTGCCAGCCCGCTCGTTTGCCATTTTTATACTCCCCGCTAACGTCCGAACATCAATGTCATCATTCTAAACGACACGCGCCACCGAAACCCGGGCGACCGGTGACGACATGTCCGAAGACGCAAGACAGGCAAACCGGACGGCAACGAACACATGGCAAGGAACAGGCTTCAACCCGTTGCTGTCATGATCGGCATGGAATAGTCGTCACCGCCCGGTCTGCTATCGGTTCGACCGGCTATGCGGCGCAGTAGGCATACCCGGTAGCTTCCGCGGCACTCTTGATGAGTCGCTCCGTGTCCTTCGGATCATGATCGCGCGCATTCTCTCGAACCTGATCCATACACAGATCAAACTCTGCCTGCGATGCGCCGCGTTCGGCGCACCGGTGCGCCAGACCCCACGCCTGATCACGCGCACCGTCGTGCTTGCCGTGATCCGAATATGGTGTGGCGGAAGGTCGGACGGATGAGAACCGATAGGACGAAGCGACGGATGATACGGAAGCTGGAGACATTGGACGCGTGGCAGGTTGTTGATCAAGGCACCTGCCTTGCTTAATCCACTGGGCGACGCATGCGGGCAATGGGAGTAGACGACGTTCCTGTGTTCCGTCCGTCAATGTCCTAGGCGCGGGCAAATGGATGATACCGGGATAATAATAGGTGCCTCCCGCCTCGTCCGCACCCCGGGAACCCGGACCCACGATGTAGCTCTTTTGTCCCGGCCGCAGATCGATGCTGCTGCTGTTGACGCGAGTCGACGCCTTCACGTGTCCGACCCACTCGTCAGGCATCCGGTAGACTATGTGCAGACCGTGCGGGGAGCGCATGACGAGAGTATCGAGATCATCGATCGTGATACCGGGAATTCTCATAAAATCAGCGAGACCACCACCCTCATCGGCAACACGGTCAATGTCGATGACGAGCAGCGACGAGGCAACACTCACCCCGTACCGTTGGCCGACCGCTTGAGGGTCGCAGGATCTCAGATCCTGACGGATGGACGCGTCATCACGCCACCGCGCCACGATGCCTTTTCCTTTCCAGTCGCTATCCCGCGGAGTCAACAGCGTCCCATCCATGTCGACAACGGACCGCAAAAGAAAGATTTGACCGGAAACGCCGGTCTCACCGTCTGGAGCATTGATGGGAACTGCATCGACTAGCAACTGCCTTGCTTGCTCGGTGAGATCGTCCGCCGCCTGATCGGTCGCCGCTTCCTCCGCCTCGATTTTCTGATGCTCGTGCAACCAGTGCTGCGCGAAAGGCTCAAACCGTCTTCGATCGGCGATTACGATCGCATGCACGCGCTCGCGTGTGCTACGCATATAGACGGTCTTCGCTTTCAGCCCCATCATCGCGCGCTGGGCAATTTCATCATTCCGCCCCTCGCCAATGCGAACCAAATCGGGATGTTTGACCGGAATTCGGGGATCTTCAGGGATGCCGTCCTCCTGCAGTGGACCATCCGTCATCACCAGATCAAGTAAAGTCTGCCCGTACTCATCCAAATCCTGTGTGACGTGATTCACAGTAACGGGGTCGGGACGACCCTTGGCGAAGGAGACTGCTCCAGCCATAAGCGCATCGATGATACCGTCCTCAGCATGCTGGCCGTCCCTCAAATAATTACGCCATTCCATCACGTTCTCCTGCGTAACATCGGAACGGAACGGAACTTGCCACACCCTCCGTTCCCATTCGGGCGAGCTGGGCAGAGTGGTGCCGTGATTCGTGGCGATCACCATGAACGCGGATACCGGAGCCTGTACGACATTCTGTTGAAGGAAACGCAGAGTGACACACTCGCCGACGGTTGCCTTTTTCAGGTTTTCCAGTGAGCCGCGACCGGGATCGACAGCATCGGAGTCATACGCAAACAACCTGCTGGTGAGGCTCGCGGCGGCCTGCTCGTTCGCGGTGGATGAGATCTTCGCGACGCCGAGCAGTGCAGCCAGATCGAAAGCTCCGGAGAGAGGGCCATACAGGCCTGCCATCGCTTTCAAGATCGATCCTTTTCCGACACCGCCGGAACCGTTGAGGATGGCCATCGCATGCATGAACGGCTGGGCTACGGGCGCGGCGACGACCCTGGCCATCATTTCGACCGATTCGGGGCCATCCAAGATATGCGCGGCCATGGTACGCCATCGCATCACGCGGGCGGGATCGTAATCGATCCCGGACAGGTCGAGCGCGAAGGGCAGCCGCCATCGCGGGTCGCCGGGATTGATCCGCACAGTGCGGGTAGCGAGTCCATCACCCCATCGGGCGAAAGCGGCGTTCCGGAATTTCACACCGACCACAATGCGCGCCCCGGGAGTCTGCCGCAGGCCTTGGCGCACGAATTGTTCGATTTCGGGCATCCCGGCGGCAGCAGGAATGCCATAGGCGGGGCTCACGCCCGGGATTGGGTGCATGCACGTACGTCCATCGACGTGATCGAGACGCCACAGGCGCGTATCATCGCCCATCTGGAGCGCAAGGACGGGCTCACCTCCCATGGCGGCGCGCAGGTCCGCCACTACCACAGCCGCAGCCGATACACATTTAAGGGGCTTGATCTTCCGGCCACTGACCGAGAGCCTTGTCCACTCATCGTCTTTCTCATCTTTGGCGTTGTCGACATCATGGTACAGATCAACCAAGCGCTTGGTCATTCCCGGGAAGGGAAGGATCTCCCTTGCCTCGGGCAATGGTGCATAGCAGATCCGAAACGTGTCCTCCCGTATCGAATCATCGGGGATCATCGTATTTGTCCTTTGCATAGTAGGAGCGTGCGGATACACGCTGGTGTGCGTTGTCGCCGTCCTCTATGCGGGGCATGTTGAGAAAAATGAGCTTTAAATGCACAAAAATGCAGTTTTATGATGACACCAGACGGCCGACAGGGGAGGCTGGAGCGAACGCAAGAGAATGCGTGGGCTTGCGTTCCTTGTCTGTGATATCGGATATGTACGCGATCCTGAACAGGTCACGCCGGTGCATGGAAAGATAAGAGCACAGCTCCACGTCATGGGGTTTGGCGGCGAGCAGCGTCGCACCGCTCGTTGTGACAAGTCTGGACACCGGAACCCTCCTGTCCCCGGGTTCCGGCCAGTCCTGCGTCATTGTCCCGTATCCAGTCCAGAACAAATGATCGGCAAAGAAGGAAGGAGGCGCATGCCTGACCCCCGAGAAACCGATTTCGAAATGGTCTTCCGATAAAAGGACGCGTTCATGAATCCGTTCCGCGGCATACTGGCCGGCGAGCACGTCGAGGGGCACGGGCCAACGGCCGTGCAGGCGCACAAGTCTGACGAGTTCATCGAGATCTCCGCGCGACGGCAGGAGTAAAGAGAGACCGGGCTTACCGTTCGCAAGAGGCTCGACCTTTACCCCTCTGCCAGGAGAAGCATGGAAACGGACCAGCATATGAAAACCTTTGGCGCGCAGCACCCGTTCCAACCTAACGACGCCGGGCGAGCAGATGACGGCGAACGGACGTTTGTGGTACGTCAGCAGGCATGAGTCGTCATCCCCACCCTTGTTATAGCTGATACGGGCGCGCAGTACCGAGTCGGCAACGCAATGATGCAGCGGATTACGCAACACGGTCAACGGGTGGATAGACTCACCACCGGGACAATCGTCGAGCATCAACGACCCGTCGGGGTCGGCCTTCAGCAACGAGAACATACGACCGGCTCTGATTCTGTCCTCCAGAACGCACACCGTTCACCTCCGACCACGACAGCGGCACATATCCTGACGGCGTAAGAAACACGTAAGAATATCGACAAACACGCTCAACCTTACTCCCATAACGTCTCCCGACGATATGTAAGAAAGTAAGGCGTATCAAAGGATCCTCCCGTATTCCGGTCCATCGTTTTCGGCAACATCCCAGATGCAGTCAAAATCTTACGAGACGGTCAAAACCGTTGCGATATGAGGCCCAAGCGCGTAATAAACGCCTCTTACGCGACCCGTACGTAAGACGATCGTTTTCTAACTTCTCTCAGACAAGCGCCGGTCTGCGGCGGAATTATCCGCGTATTGTTACCAAGCCGCCCGCGC
>ENA-OPBF01001936-OPBF01001936.1-human-gut-metagenome-genome-assembly--contig:-NODE-1936-length-12538-cov-5.393816_pt1 | contig 12538 bp, 19 predicted proteins | sample MGYA00241067_ERZ501450 | MGnify/ENA primary metagenome ERZ501450 (study PRJEB25962, sample SAMEA2042516) | human gut metagenome | biome: human gut; feature: human-associated habitat; material: faeces... | reverse complement strand
CCTCGCGCGCCATGAGCGCGAGCGTGTAGGCCTCCGTCTCCGTTTCGGCCCACACCTGGACGGCAAGGTTCGGTTCGTCCTTGCCGCGCGAGTAGCCGCCTCCCGTGCGCTCGACCGTGGTGAAGCGCTTGGGGCGCATCTTCGGCACGGTTGAGCTAGACGGCACGCCCAACCCTTTTCGGAGCGCGGTACATGTCGCAGCGATCACGTCGAAGCTCATACTCCGCACCCCTTCTTTAATGTGTTGTGTTTAAGGTTGTCGATGTATGCGTCGGAGTTCGCCACGCCGACGCGGGCGGATGCCGTCTTGCCTAGCATCTTCAGCTGGCAGTCGTATACGGGGTTTCCGTGCGAGAGATGCGCGAGCGCATTGCATCGCGCCGCCGCCATCTCGCCTTGCTCCATGAGCATGGAGGAAACAGCGCCGCCCTTGGTGATATCGACGATTCCGCGCTCTACTGGCCTGATTCTGCCGACGCGCCGCATCTTAAGCGTCCATCCACCCTTAGCCATCGCAAGCCACGCATTCGACGGCGCGGTTCCAGTCCCCCGGGCAGTTAGCTTCAACGTAAGGTTGAGGGTCGCCGATTACGGAAAACTCGCGCCCTCCATACCTAATCAGGCAGTCGCGGAGGGATGCCGTATACGTCTTGGGGAAGTGGAAGGTCATGGAGACGGTCACGCCGTTCGGGCGGGATGCCTCCAAATCACTTGTTGCGCCCGGCTGCGGGAGGACGTTGGCGACAGGCTCTGAGACCCATTCGCCTGGCACCTCGTTGCCGTGCGCGTCCACTGAGTCTGGCCTACGCCGCAAGACCTCGACGGCGCAACCGCTAATCAGCTGCATAGCGACCACCAGCAATCATCCGGCAGGACAGGACAGCGCCGGAGTTAAGCCCCAGAAGGTCAAGCTCGGACGGCAGCGGGCGCATGTACTGGTCGAGCAGCGATACGGACGCTGTGTAGCTCCCCGCCGTCTGGCTGTACTGGCTCACGCCGCCCATGCCATCGGGTGCCGACAGGGCGCGGTTCACCATCGCCATGCACACGGTGGAGAGGTTGAGGTCTAATACCTCGTCCTCCCCCGCCGCGTACCCGTCCATCTTTCCGAGAAGGTAGCCAGTCGCGCGCAACAGCAGCGCGTCAAGCCGCTTCTCGTCGGCTACCGCGCCATATGCCGCCGTGTACTCATCGGCGGTCGCAAATGCCCTGATAGCCATCTTGAATCACTCCTAGGAGGAAGCGACGCCGTTGTCGATGCGCACGAAGTCGTTGACGTCGCGGACGATGAAGCCGACCTCGAACTCGCAGCGGACGGCGAACATGTTGCGCTGCCAGAGGTTGAGCGTCTTGTCGCCGCTCGTGAGCGTGGCCTGGTCGGAGATGGAAATGTTTACGTCCTTGACGATGCCGTAGCGTGCGGCGCTCCAATCGCCGCCGAATCCGAGGACCTCAGCCGCCTTAGTGCCGGAAGAAACGGCTGCCTTGTGCGCGGACTTGGTGAAGTACGTGGGGACGGAAAGGACGTGACCGACAGCGCCGTCGGTCTGGACGTTGTTGATGAACAGCGGGCGGTCGGTGGTGTCCTTGGTCTTGAGGAGCAGGGTCTTGGCCTGCGGGGAGAGGACGAAGGCGTTTAGGTCTCCGTCGGCCTCGGCAACCTTGCCGATTGCATCGACGAATGCGTCATAGGTCTTGGTGGAGGCGTCTACGGCGTTGGTCACGTCCTTGAGGGTGTCGAAGCCGGTGCCGGGGGCGCTACCGAACATGACGGTCTCGTCGAACTTCTTGGCGATAGCGAACGGCAGGCGTGATACCAGCTCGTTGTAAAGGGCGGTCGTGTTGTCGCGGAACTGGTTGGAGAACGGCTCGATGATAGCAAGCGTGTAGCCCTTCATGTCCTTGGTGGTGAGGGTGTGCTGGGACACGGGCTTGTTCTCGGTCTCGGTGACCCAATCGGCGGCGGGCTCGCCAGTGATGACGGGGATGGTCAGGCCGTTGCCGGGGAGGTCGATGCGCTGCGCGAGCTGCATGATCGCGGAGCTTTCGAGCGTCTCTGCCCAAATCTCGTTGGAAACGGAAGAGGGCAGGGTGATGGAGGTCTTGTTGATGCCTTCAGCCATGTTTTTTCTCCTTGTCTAGTTAAAGGCGTTCTTCATGAATTGCGCGAAATCTTCCTTCGCGCTGCCCGTTTGCTTGATTTCGGCGTGCTTGCCGTCGCCCAGCACCACGGGCACGGTGGGCTGTCCCTTGGTCGAGTACTTGTCTGCTAGCTTCTCGGCCTTGGACATGAGGTCGTCACGGTCTGATGCCGAGATGAGTTCGAGCAGGTCGGACGGAACGCCCGTTTCGGTCGATACCTCGCTAATCCACTGCTTTTTGTCCTTCTCGGCCTGAAGCGCGTCGGCGCGTGCCGTAGCGTCCGCAAGTTGCTGCTTTAGCTTCTCCTGCTCGCTCATCTGAGCCTCTTTGAGCGAGGCGAGCTCGTCGGCTGCGTCCTTGTTCGCCTTAGCCTTGCGCTCCCATTCTCGGGAATGCTGCTTCATCTCGTTGTACTTTGCCTCCCAATCGACATGAGCGGTGTCGCCGTTCGGGTCAACCTGCTGCGTGTCGATATGGTTCTGGTCGTCTGCCATGACGAACCTCCTTACCGCGCCGTTCGGCGCTGTCCCCCGACGCCGTTCGGCTTCGGGTTGCGGATAGATATGAAAAAAGCCCTCGCGGGGCTTGATTCATCTGGTTATTCGGCGCATCTCGGATAGTCCCGAAGCGCCCTTTGATCTGGTGTCTATGAGAATGGCGGTCTCGCCGTCTTGGAGGCTGTTCCTAACGCTTTGAACAGCTCCGCTTATGCCGTCCACGAGCAGGACGTAGTGTCCCTCCGTGTCGGTCCCTCCATCTTTTCGCTCTCGGCGCATGGTGGAGATGGATGATGAGACGTCGCCGCCTGTTGCGTCGGACATGCCCCATGTAAGGCCGTTCATACGCAAAGGCGCGCCATCGCGGTCTGTGATTGACGTGGTGTATCCGTGCTCAGCGAGCGGTGCGGTAAAGCGCTTGTATTCGCCAGTGCCGGACTCGACCTTGCCGCCGTTCCAGCTCCAATCGAGCGACCGGCGGTTTATCTCCTTGCATATCTCGTCGGTAATCTTCTTGTTGACGATTTTCGCTGGGAGTCCCGCCATCTCGCGCCTGATTGACGCGGGGTCGATGGTCGAGCGGGCGTCTAGGTATACGTCATAGAGCCAGTCAGGGTCGTAGCCCTCCACAGTGGTGAAGTCGTCACCAGCCACCACTCGGCAATCGCAGCGGTCGTGGAAGCGGTTGAAGGCGAAGCCCATGTCGCCTGCTGCCTTGCGTGACGTATAGTCGAAACCGCGAGATGCGAGCATCAGGCAGAAGCCGCACGTCTCTTTTCCAGTAGGCACGCGGGCGTAGCGCACGCCCTTGGAGTAGTCACGCTCAGCGTTACGGATGGTGGTCTTGTTCGCCGCCCTTCCGACGTTCTCGTATGCGCGCTCGGCGAGTTTCTGGGCAAACGAATCGAACGTGTCCGGCGTCAACTGACGCATCAGATAATCGACCTGTCTGCCGGTCGAGTTAACCGAGACGGGGTTGTACACGGCGGACGGCTGGACGGAAATGCCCAGCTCCTCCATCGTCACGTCATACGCCGAGCACGCGATTGTAGCGGCCCTGTCGCCGAACGTCTGGACGCATGTCGTGAGCGTCTGCATGGCGAACTCGCGCATAGTTTCAGCGTCAATCATGCCGCCGTTGAGCTGGTAGAAGGAACGCAGCGCGGTCTGCATGAAATTGAACGCCGCCTGTTGCTGGGCGTTGAGCGCCGCAGTGTATTCAGCAAGCCTACTCGCCGATATCTGCATCGTCCACGCCCTCCGGTTGCGGGGTCGGCTGCTGCTGCGCCGCCTGCGCGGACGCCTGCGCCGCCGCCTGTACTATCTGAGAGTAGCGAACCTCGCGCAAGATGGAGTCGATTGTCGGCTCCGAATAGCCTAGGTCTCGCCAGAATTGGCGCGTACCGGAATAAGCGGGAACTGCGGAATTGACCTTGATTGCGAAATCTGCGTTTGCCGCCTTGGAGGGGCGCAGGACGTCGGCGAATCGCGGCGTGATATCTGCCGTGGCGAAATCAGCCGCGTTGACGGCTCCGAGTGCCATGCGCGCGACGTTGCCCAATGCGATACCGTTCATGCGGTTGACGTGCTCCGCCTCGACGATAAGGCGCTGCTGGGCGGCGAACATAGCCTCGCTCGACGTTGGGTTGTCGAATACGATACCAACCTCGTCGAGCGGGATGCACGCCTCGCTCGCAAACTGTTTGCCCAACATCTCCAAGTGGTCGATGTGTGGCTGCATGGTCATCTGCGAGAGCTGCCCAAGCTGCGGAACATCCCCGTTTTTATTCGGGGTAACGAGCAGCATAGAGTCGGCGTACATCTCTACCTTGCGCTTTGACATCTCCTCGGCGGTTTTCTTGTCCACGCCGAGAAGGTAGCGCTGTGGCCACGTATAGAATGTGGCGGCAATCTCGGTGCGCGCGCCAACGCACAGGGCGCGGTCGATAAGGCTGCGCACGGTGCGGTTGATACGGCTCTTGCCGAAAGGGCGCGTCAAAGACGGACGGTAACGCAATGGCTCCATGAGCGGGCGGCCAAACGGGTTTGCCACTTTCTCAGCAATCCATGAATCGCCTACCTTGCGACATGAATATGTGTACTCGTCCGTGTACATGTTGACCCACGTTGGCACGCGCAGCCCGCTCGAATCAACGTCGATATCAACGACGCAGATACCCGCCTTGATTCGCTTCTTGCGCTCATCCCAGATAGCCGCCGCGTCGAGCGCCGAATGCGCCGATACGATCACATCAGGCTCACCCGGCATTCCCTTTGATACAGTCAGGAAGGCGCACGAATCCGTAAGCTCAGACGTGACCGCCTGCTCGTAAATCTCGGTCAAAGTGGTGGTGGGAATGATTGAACTCAACGCCTCGGCGCTGACCCCGTCGAACCCCTCCAGAACCGAGCGGTTCGCGAGAACGTCCACGCACTTGCCGCCCCACCCCATGACGATGTTGAGGTTAACGAGGTCGGATGGCATGGACGAATCGGTTGTGACGGGCATTACATTGCCCTTGTAATACGCCTCGTTGCGGATGTTCGAGCCTAGGTGGCGCTGCCATTCGGCCAACAGTTTGTTGAATACGTCCACCTCCTCGCCCGTGAGGTTCATCATGGACGGGTCTACTTGGTAGAGCGTCGGGTTTTCGTTCGTCATAGAATCACGCATCCCCCCTCGGGGTCTCGTTTAGTCGTCTTGGCGGCCCAGTAGGCGATTACAGCCGCCTCGATGGGCGCTGACGTATCGCCGCCGTAGGCCCACCCTCCATCATTACCGATGGGGCGCTTGCGGGCCTCCAGGGCACTTTGGTTTAGAGCTTCTTGGGCGTTGTCCTCGCCGCCGTCCCAGTGTGTGACGGTCTTGTCTATAAGCGCTTGGGAGAACATGGAGGTAGCCGCGATCACGTCGCGCGTGGAGGTGGCGTAGAGCGCTTGGCGCGGATACCACTCGCGCAGGCGGTCGAGAAGCGCCGCCGCGCCGTTTCGCCCGTCAACTGCCACGGCTGCTGTGGTGTCGGTCATCTGCTCTGTGCAAAGGAAGTCGGTCAGCCATGAAAGTCCGTCGGCTAGTGTTCCTTGCCCGATATGCTCGATGTAAGCCGAACCATCTTCTTGCAGGCGGCAGGCGCACAGGGCGATTTGGGAGCCGTCCGGAGAGAACTTCACGCCGAACGCCTTCTTTCCATCCGTTGGCACTTGGGAATGCGGAATAGCCAAAGACAGCCAAAGCGATTCGTCTATCACGCTCGCGCTGCTCGAACCGCTCCACCAATCCAGGCGCTCGTGTGCGAAGCCGGAGATGTTGCCCTTGGCTCCGGCGAACTCCGATTCCGTGTAGCTCTCGTCAAGCACGTAGCCCATGGACGGGTTAGATTCGTAAATCTCGTCCAGGATGTCGGCGAACGTGCAGTCTTTTGGCGGCAACTTCTCGCACGCCCACGACGCCCAGCACATACGCCTCATGCCGCCATCTAGGACGGACTTGCGCACGCGGGCGAACACGGTTCCTGCGCTCCGCTCATTTGGAGGCGTGCCCATGTACAGGATTTGGCGCTCTCCAGTTGACGATGCGGCAAGCGTGTAAGCGATCGCGTCGTACTGGGTGTCGGTAAGCTCCTGGGCCTCGTCGTACACGACCAGCTGGATATCGTCGAAGCCACGCGCCGTGCCGTTCGTGCGGGCGATGAACTCGATTGAGCCGCCGTTCTTGAGGAAGATTGCCTCTTCGCCGTTCGTCCTGCGTATGCGCTCCACCAGGTCAACCATCTCTTGGTGGCGCTCGTCGGAGAAGTAGCGTACGAGGCGCATGAACGACTTCTTGGCGGTCTTAACGCGATGTGCTGTGTGGAGGATATGCCATCCGCAGACCGCAAGGCGGTAAAGCTCGTAGATTTCGAGCGCAGCGTTCTTGCCGTTCTGTCTTGGCACGTCCAGACCGCAGGTCACATAGGCTGGCTTTCCGTCCGCGTTGCACGCGCACCAGTCCGTCAGGATGTAGCGCTGCCATGGAAAGGGCGAGATGCCTAGGTCCTCGCCGAGGGCTACCGCGTCGTCAACCTCGATATAGGCTACTTCGCCCTCACGGTAGACCCTACGCGGTTCTTGCCTGCCTTTGCGCACGGTTTCCAGAGACGATGGAGAGGATGCTTGTTTGCTTTGCGCCACTCTCCACCTCCTCGTGTGTATCGCAGATGCCGAGCTGCTTGTTCAGCTGCCGAATCTCCGCCGATGCTGTTTTCAACGTGCCGATTTGCGGGAATGCCTTCAGGTCGCCCATGTCGTTGTTGTATGCTGTCTGCCCGCCGAAACTATCAAGCTCGTCTTGGGCTGTCTCCGCGATCTTGTACCATTGGCAAAGCAGGGACAGCGCCGGTGCGTCGGACTGTGTGAACGTGCGACCATGCGTCAGCTCGTCCCATTTCGCGGACTTGAAAGCGTCCGACTCGACGCCGGGTGGCTTTGTGATGGTCATGCAATCACATCCAAAAAATAAATATCAAATTAAGATGGCCTTCTCATTGTGTCGTGCGTTGCGCTCGTACGGTATGATGTCCGAAATTAGCATTCGCACCACCTTTGACCTGCTGTTTTGTTTAGTCCTTGAGAAATTCCACACTTGGGGGGTATTTCAGCCCAGGCGCGTTTGGGGCTGTGAGGGTACGGGAGGGGGACTCCCCCACCCATGCAACCAAAGCATCGAGTCGGCAACATATGGTTATAGATAACCAGTGTGCAACGCGGTCACGCCGTCCAGTCTTGCGATGCGTTCGGTTTCGGAGTTTTACGCTTGGGAATACCGCCAGCCTCGCATGTGAAGCCGATTCGGTTGCCCTTGCGCTCATTGCAGATGCGGTGGGAAGGCTGAACATTGTTGGGGTCAAGCTCATCGCCTCCCAATGAAACAGGGATGATCTCGTCAAGCTCATAGCTCCATGGGTGGAGAGGCGGGAGGCTATAGTCTATGGGCCTCCCGCATATGGCGCATGGTAGGCCTAGGGCCTTGACCCTTTGCCTGAGTATGCGCCGCCTGTGCCCGTTGCGGTCGTTGCGTGACATCCATTGTCCTTAGTGGTGGGGGCTGTGTGTGCGGGGGGGGGCGCACTTAAGAAGGGACAGCCCCGCTATAGGTTGGTGGCATATGCCGCCACGGCCCCTCATTGATACGGCGTATGTGGCGTTGTGATGCCCTCAAATGCCGCACCTTAGTTATACGGGATAGTTTGGGCGAAGGGTTGCGAAATAGTGCTCAGATTGGCGCTGAATGCCGCAGGATAGCGAAATAGTGCGCAGTCGAGGCACAAAAAAAGCCCCGCACGACTTATCGCACGGGGCTGGACTAGAGAAGAGCCGCCTGGCCTAAGCCGGTTCTTGCGCGGGCCATGCCGACGGAATCGACCCAATCGAGCGCGCAGGACACATCAACCTGGGCTTGTCGCTCGGACACGCCCAATGCGCTCGCGGTCTGATGCCAAGGCATGTCCTCGATGTAGTGCAGCTCCAAAGCGTCCGCCCAGCGCTGCGTGATATTCGCCGCGCGGATTCCACGGCAGAGCTCGCGCCCCTCCTCCACCTGTGCGGTCAGGTCGCGGATTTCTGACGCTGCCGATTTCTCGGCGTCCATGCGTAAATCGGTGGCGCGCATGGCATCGCGGTTGCCGGTGCCGTGCCCGATCGCATCATAAGTCTGTGCGCGGACAGATTCTCGCGCGCGCATAGACGCGATTATCGCCAGCCTACGGTCGATTGAGCGCTGGCACGCCCTGATGTACTCGAAATATTCGCGCGCAGTCAATCGAGACCCCCAGATTTGATTGAGAAATGCATGTCCTCAGCTCTACAATCCGCGCATGATATTTCAGAAGGTATTACACGATCATTGGTAGTTGCATTGAAGTAGTAGCACGGCATCGCAAGGTGTTTGAAGCTACGTTCGCATGAATCAAAAGCAGCGCCTTGAATGTGGCAAATCTGCTTCTCCAGCTCGGGCTTAATCTTCATCTGCTACAACCTCAGCTCCGCAATTTGGGCAATAGCGCCAACCGTAAGCCGGCTTCTCGTGCTCGAACTCCGTGCCGCAACGCGAACAGCGCATCCCCCACGAGCGCGAACCATGGTCGATTGAGCATTCAGCCATCTCGCATGTCGGGCGGTCGATTAGGTCAGCGATGCGCTCGACAATGTTCTCCCCTGGCACGGCACCGACCATCTTGCCGAGGCTCTGCATCGCGTCGCGACTCCACGGACGCCCGTACCATGGGATGACGAGCCACTCTCGCAGCCTCGCGACCACCTCACGGCGCTCCTTATCGCTAATCCTCATACAGCACCTCAAGCCCGTACGCGACGGCGGCATCATGCTCGATGCGGCATCCGCGTGCGTTCTCCCAGCCCTTGCAGAAGTAGGTCGCATGACACAGGCTCATTTTCTCAAGCGACTTGGCTAGGTAGCAGAGCGGAATCTGCACAACGCCGCGCTCCTCCATGGCCTCGTCGCTGTACCACTCGTCGGTAAACAGGGTGTTCACGAGCTCGTAGCCCATCTCGCGCAGTTTGGCGTGCGCCCTGTCCCTCGCCTCCACGATCTCCTCGTCGGTCTTGCCTGCCATGGGCTGCGAAATCATCGCTCGTTTAGTCATTTGCAATCATCCTCTCGCCGCAACCATCTGCGGCCATAGCTTCCTTTATGCGCTGCTCGACGCATCTCGCGATGTTCTTCTCCCAGGTGGCAAGCTCTCTCATCGTCCGCTTGTGTCCCTCCTTGACGACCTCCTTGAACTGGATGATGTGCAGGAGTTGCGCCAGCAACGGGTCGTCCCCCATTCCGTGCGCCTCCGCGCGTTTCTCAAGCTCGGCATAATCAGAAAAGTTCATTGTTCGTCCACCTACTCAACGAGATCGCGCACGTCAGCACGCATTTCTTCGGCAAGCGAAAACAAGATGCTGACTGGTACGCCGCGTCGGTCATTGAGGTACCTGCTAAGCACTACCGGCGAAACGCCAACCGCATCGGCAAGCTCTACCTGCGTTGTGTCATTGTCAATCAGCCAGTGCTTGATGAACTTCTTGTTGAGCGCGTAGGTGGTTAGTTTCTTAGTTGGCATTGCATCCTCCTGTTCCACACCTCTACCGCCTGCTCCTTACTTTGAGCGTGCGGCCCCTTGGTACCGCAGCTATGGCAATAAAAGCCGTATCCAACCTCGTCACTATCAGGCGTCGAGCTTGTGAAGCGAGATAGATTAGTTAATCCGCAGAAGTGGCATGGTTTCAGCTTGATTTTGTCGGTCATTCGCACATCGACTCCTCTCTATAGCCTGTCTACTGCCTCGATGCGCTCTCCCAGCCAGCGCATGACTGGGACTGCCATGCTGTTGCCGCACGCCTTGTAGCGCAGCGAGTCAGGGCACTCATCGGCAGGCTTTCCATTCCACGGGATTCTTGTGTGGTTGTCCGGGAAACCCTGCAGCCGCTCGCACTCCAACGGAGTCAGACGGCGAACTACCGAGTTGGTTCCGCTTTCTGCGGTCGTATTATCATTGACGTTGTGATAACCTGCGATCTGCTCCGATTCGTCGGCGCAGCTGCCGTCCGTAGCTCCTTGATGATGCTTGAAAGCGACGACTGGCGGGTCTTTGCGAGTGTGGGCGCTGATTGTTCCAGAAACCTCGGTGTCCACGCTCGTGTTCTTCTGCGTGTCGGTCATGCACACGAGGCTCTGGTTGTTAACCGTGCTCAGGGTGCCGCTGATTTCATCTTGAATCAAAGGTCCTTTGCCCCCCCCTGGTTTGCCTGCCCTGTCTCGGATAAGCCAGCTGTGCATGTCTCACCGCCCCCAGACCTGAACGCAACCGCAGGACGATCAACCGTCGTCAGCGTATACATATGCTCACCAGGTTCTTGGAAACCGTTCCCATTGCCGCCGTTCTCAGGCTTGCGCCCGATGATGTTCCCGGCGATCGAGAACACGCTTGGCTGGATGTTCATGCCCTCGGTGGTCTCGCTGCTGATGGTCGGTGCGCATGATTCAGGCGTGTAGATGCGCTTGCTCTGCGGGTCTGCCGGATTTAGGCATCCTGCGTCGCCACCTTGCGCAACGCTGCGTCCAGAAGCGGCGGCAACGGCTTGCCTCTTTTCTCTGCTCGACGGAGTATCCCAGCACATGCTTTCTGGCTCAAAGGGTACTTCGCAGGCGCGTGCGTCTCCAAGGTGTCCGACAAGAAAGAGACGTTCGCGCCTTTGGGCCACACCGAAGAACTGCGCGTCCAATACTCGCCACGCCAGACCGTACCCGAGGGCATCCATTTCTCGCAGGAGCTGTCCGAAAGCCGCCCCCCCCCTCACACGAGAGCGCTCCCTTGACGTTTTCCCACAGGAACCACCGAGGCATAAGCTCTTGAACACAACGTATGTACTCGAACATGAGTCCAGAAGCTCCTTTAAGACCTTCTCGCTTTCCGGCAATGGAGAAGGACTGGCATGGACTTCCTCCGACCACAAGGTCAACTGCTCCATGAATCTCCTTTTTCCAATCTACTTTGGTGATGTCTCCGAGGTTCGGGACGTTCGGCCAGTGCTCGGCAAGCACCGCGCTCGGGAAGTCGTCTATCTCGCAGAACGCCACCGGCTCCCATCCGAGTGGCTCCCAGGCGAGCGTCGCCGCCTCGACGCCGGAGAAGATGCTTACGTACCTCATTCGTCCTCACCCCTCAGCTTGCGGATTCTGGAAAGTCCGTTGTGTATATCCAGCTCACGATGTTGTGAGCTTCTCCGCTGCGACTAAACAGTACCACGGTATCAAGCGGAATCTCGCGCCCATCGGCGTCTTTCGGTAGCTCTACGGTCATTCGGTATCCTTTCTTAGTTCGCTATATTTGCCGTTATCGCTTGCTAATACAGCGCTGACGGCGCGATAATCGCTCGACCCTATACGGTCTAGTGCCAAGCCAAAACCACGCCTTATACGCGCTTAAAATCGGTTATTCGGTTTTGTCCACCTCTGTGGGAGTGGAGCGGTTGAGAACCTTTGGGCGAAGCTCCGCGCAATCGGCGCTCGGATAGGTCGGCGCTACTATTCTGCGGATGTTCGCCGCGCATACAGCAACGCCATATGCCTTAGACAGTACCGCGAGGTCTTTATCACGCATATAGCCCCAGTAAAGCCTGTCCACGTTGGCTAGCGCCGACTCCCACGCCTTGCACCTCGCGCGGTACATCTTCATGCGGTCGCGCGTTTTTGCCAGCTTCGATTCGAGTCCACGGCAATGGCGCTCTAGGTTCGCGTATCGGCGCTTTAGATCGGATAGCTCTTCGGCGTAGCTCAAGGCAAGCGATTGGTAGTCCTGCATCACTCATCACCGTTCAGCGTATTGGTGAGGTTATCCACGCGCTGCTTGCTCTCGATAAGTTCTATTCGCTTTTTCAGCTTCAGCAGTTCGTCCATTGCGTCCAAGGCTAGAAGCAAGGCAACGCTAGAGCCGAACATCGCCGAGTACACGTTTTCAAGAGTCTTGAAATACATCACGAAATTAGCCACGGCGGCAACGGAGATAATCGCTTTCGCCAACCATGAGGCGTACTTCGCATACTTGCTCATGCGAGCTCCTTTTCTATTTGGTTGTTTGTGGTTTCCTAGACATTGGCGCGTCTGTAGTTCCAGCGCCTTTTTGAGCGATTGTTTTTGCATCCGCAACTAGTTGTATTGCCACTACGTAAATTGCCGCCAGTCACAATCACTCGATTGCCGCAATCGCATTGGCAAAGCCATTGGGTGTGCGGAGTCCTTCTCCTGTCGTATGCCTTTTCGATTACGGTCAGCATTCCGAAACGCTGGCCTGTTATATCGATCAGTTTCACGGTCACTCCTATTCAATTTGTAACGTTTGTAACGATGTAACGTT
>ENA-OPBF01001920-OPBF01001920.1-human-gut-metagenome-genome-assembly--contig:-NODE-1920-length-12638-cov-1.667249_pt1 | contig 12638 bp, 10 predicted proteins | sample MGYA00241067_ERZ501450 | MGnify/ENA primary metagenome ERZ501450 (study PRJEB25962, sample SAMEA2042516) | human gut metagenome | biome: human gut; feature: human-associated habitat; material: faeces... | reverse complement strand
GCTCCGGCAGTGGATGGCTGGTCGTTCCGATCGTCACGGTATGTTCCTGCATGGCCTCTAAGAGAGCTGACTGTGTCTTTGGCGTGGCACGGTTGATCTCATCCGCCAGCACCAGATTGGCAAAAATCGGTCCTTTTTCAAACCGGAATGCACTTTTTTGCTCTTCTTTTACGATGATGTTGGTACCGGTCACGTCACTCGGCATCAGATCCGGGGTAAACTGGATTCTCTGGAAACTCAGATCACACACCTGGCTGATCGTGCGCACCAGCATGGTCTTTCCCAGTCCCGGCATCCCTTCTAAGAGTACATTTCCGCCCGCCAGAAGTGCCAGCATGACCTGGCGGATGACGTCTTTTTGTCCGATAATTCCCTTTGCAATTTCCTGTTCACATGCCATGGTGTTCTGCTGGCATACTTCATATTCTGTCATAAGATCTCCTCTCCATCAGTTCAGATTTTCAAAATAATTCCGGATGACATCTTCCATGCCGGCCGGATATTTTCCATTGGCAATGCCTTCGTAGGCCTCTTTCGTGTAATCGCCGACCACGGAATCTAAATCCACGTGTTCTCCTTTCCATGCCAGACCATTCTTCGCCTTGTAATAATCGGAATTCTTCGAATCCCCCTTGTCCTTTGTGATACTGCTGTCGTTTCCGAGTTTATTCGGGACACTCACATAATCATGTGTTCCCCCTCCGGATCCGGTTCCGCGTCCGCCGCCTGTTCCGTTTCCTGTTCCACTTCCGTTTCCATTTCCTGTCCCCTTGCCGTTTCCGCTTCCACTTCCATTGCCACTTCCACTTCCGTCCTTTCCGCTGCCCGAATCTTCCCCATCCCCGGAATCCTGGGAACTGGTTTCCGAAGACTGCGTGGATTCCCCGCGCTGCGTACCGCTTTGTGTAGTGTTTTGTGCATCCCCCTGTGCCAGCTGGTTTCCTGTATTGGTATTCACCTGGATATTTTTAAGTACCGATGCCAGGGCATCCGCCCCGGAAATCTGTGCCGCCTGTCCATACTTGTAAGAAAGTTTCTGCCCGGCAGATGCCAGTGTCTGCTTCGTATCTGCCTGCTGCATTTCTTTTTGCGATAAGGCCAGTGACTGTATCAGTTCCTGCAGGGCTTTCTTTTGTTCTTTTGTCATGGAAGAGGTGTCGGTCTGTTTTAAGGCATCCATCACTTTTTGGATTTCTTTTTCCTTTTCCCGGGCTTCCTGCCGGATGGCATGCCGCTGTTTCACCTGTTTATGCGCGGGGGACGGCACAAACGAAAGAACAAGCGCCAGCCCAAGGGAAAGAAAAAGTGCCACAAGTTTCCTTCGGTCCGGACAAACACGCGCCTTTTTCCATGCATGGTCTTCCTGTAACATATGCACGGCATCGCTGCGCTGCATCCGGTCGATACTGCCCTCTTTTCCAATACGCCCATATGCCGTCACGATCCGTTCCTGAAACCCGAAACGGTCGATCTGCTGTGCTGCCTGTACCATGGTACATCTCTTCATTACCGTATAAATGCCTCCAGCTGCCGCACCACATAAAACTGCCAAAACAGCCCACACATGCACCGTATAAAAAGGGACAAACACCGCACATCCTTCCAGCACCATGGCGATGGTTCCACCTGCGGCAATTCCTGTGCTTTCATAGCGCAGGAACTTTTTTACGTTCTGTTTTCTTTTGCTGTAACGGATTTCCTGCAGCAGAAATGCTTTTTCATCCATGCTGCTTTCCCCCTGCATGTTTTCTTCCATATCCTGCCATCGGATTGATCCGCCGCATCGCAATCAGAAGAAAGACAAATGCCAGTGCCACAAATAAAAGCGTGGAAACGGCCATCCATCCATAATGTACGGCAGCACCCGAAACAGAAAGTGTTTTCCCGTAATTTGTAATCAGTTCTTCCGCCACGGATGTTCCAGTCATACTCCATGTAAAAAATTCAAGCAGATACATGCCCGGATTGACCAGAAGCACCCAGCAGGATTTTTCCGGTACACCACCTGACATGCGGACAACCGAGGTGACCAGATAGGGAAGAAAACTTCCGATAAACAGCAGAACATAGATACCATACGATAAAATTATGGCACTGATCGTTTTTTTACAGATGGAAGAACACAAAATTCCAATACTTGCAGAAACGAACGAAACCAGTAATGATACCGCCAGAAACCAGAACAGATTGCCCCATGAGAGTCCGCCGATGACAAATGCCAGTGCTACGATCGGAAGTCCTGCCACCACATAAAACATGCTCTGGATCATCGCGGTGAGCACCTTTCCCATAATAACGGAAAATCCGGTCATGCTGGTTGTCATCATAATATCAAAGGTCTGCCGCTCTTTCTCTCCCGAAATTGCAGAAGCCGTGCGCACCGGAACTACCACTCCCAGAATAAAAATCTGCGTGACCGCAAGTGCCGGATACAGCCAGACAATGCTGCTGTATATGTTTGCTGACGAATAGGTCATCTGCTGGGAAAACAAAAACATGGCAAAGAAAAATACAACTGCCATAATCGCCTCATAAGCAAATATTTCCCAACAGATCCGCATACTGCGCGCCTGTACTTTAATATCTTTTTTTACCATTGGATTAATTCTCATCTTCCTGCCCTCCTGTCAGCTGCATAAACAGGGATTCGAGATTTCCCTCTTCTTTATAAAATCCTGTCACTATAATTCCATTCTGTATCATCTGTGCGATCAACTGCGCGATTTCTTCCTCTTTCATGGCATGCGAGATATGGATTTCCTTTTCTCCCACCGATTCCACACGGATCTGGGGGTGTTCCTTAAGCATGCGCACTGCCGGCTCCATCTCCCCGTGAACCGAAACCACGATCCGATTTCCACCGAAAACATGTTCCATGACATCCTCAATGTTTCCTGCTTCTACGAGTTTTCCGTGATCCATAATGCCGATGCTGTTGCACATCTCTGCCAGCTCCGACAAAATATGGGAACTAATCACAATGGTTTTTCCCATGCTGCGCAGATTCTGCAAAAGTTCTTTCATCTCCACACGCGCACGCGGGTCCAGACCGGAATTCGGTTCATCCAGCACCAGAAGAGAAGGATTGTGAATGAGTGCCCGTGCCACGCACAGCCGCTGCTTCATTCCGCGGGAAAGCGTATCCACATAAACCTCTTTTTTGTCTGACAGATTGACCAGCTCGAGCAGATCATTGGATACCGCAGTGATCTCCCTGGAAGTCATACGGTACATGGAACCGTAAAAATCCATATATTCGCTGACTTTTAAATTGTCATATACACCAAAGAAATCCGGCACATAACCGATCTGCTTTTTGATTTCCTTCGGATGCAGCAGGGCATCCACGCCATGGATCGTAATGGTTCCTTCTGTCGGCGGCATAAGTCCGCATACCATCCGGATTGTTGTTGTCTTTCCGGCTCCGTTTGGTCCCACAAAGCCAAACAGATCCCCTTTGGGCACATGCAGGTTCAGATCCCTGACCGCCTGAAATTTTCCGTAGTTTTTATACAAATGACTAATTTGAAGCATTGGACACCTCCTGACCGGCAATCGTGTACAGACAGCCAAACGAAATTTCCGAGCACCTGCTCTCTATGGTTTTTCCGTAGTCTGCGGTTACTCCTTCCACTACAACAGTACCCGACACATCGTTCTTCCGCCGGATCTGGCACAGTCCCAGATACAGTGCGGCTGCCATATCCTTATGCTTATACGAATATGTATTTCCATTCATGTTGTCTTGCGATAACACGCTGTAGACATCATCAAAATAAGAAATCTGCTGGGACAGCAGTGGTTTTTTACTTTTCCCGTCTATCGTTATGGTCTCACCTGCTTTTACATCCGAAAATACCATGACCGTATCATCCGACACGCAGACAAGATAAGGGAAATCATAGGACGTGTTGTTTGTTATGCTTCCCCCCTGTTTCTGCTGCGTGAGCACCAGACCACTGGTGTCTATGCTTCCACATCCTTTGGCAGTTCCTGCCGCAAACAAATAGGCATTTTCAAAATTGCTCTGCGGTTTTACCCCAAGGGACAGCCCCCTGTCATATTCCACCAAATAGTGATAACGGTCTTCATATACCCTGCCGGAAGATGCCATACTATAAGATTCACTGAGACCTGTACCACCATATGCGTAATTATCATTCAGCCGTACCTTCCACGGTTTTACCCCGGAATGATACGCATTGTAATAGGTGGCGATACCAGTGGTACTTTTTCCATCCGCCTGCTGTGCGGTCACCGAATAAACCCGTGTCTCATGCAGCTTTAAATTCCGCCCGCCGATAAATACCACACCGATAAAAATTATGCCAAGCGCCGGTACCCCCAGCCAGTACCAGTCTCTTTTTTTCATCTTGCAAAGCAGAAGATAAAGCACCGGTCCAACAACGATCACATAGACCACTATCAGAACTTTCAGCCAGGAAAAATCCAATGCCGTATTGAGGTGGTCAATGACACCGAATGCATTTTCCCCACTCCATCCCCATTCCTCGTCATTGACATACTGGGAATAGCTCATGGAATATCCTGCCACCTGGTCATAAATTCCGTAACACAGATCCGGGGAAACTTTCTGCATCTGTTTTTCGCCAAAAGAAATGGCACATACACCGATGGCACCATCCCCACAGGCATACACCCACCCTGGATAAGCTTCGCTTTTGCTTGCATTTGTATTGTTCCGCTGCAGCTTTGCAACCGGCATCTGTGAAAAATCAATCCCGGTAAATCCGGAATAACTTCCCAGTTGCTGCATTTCTTTCGATACCTCATTTTCTTCTCCCACTTTGCTGACGCTTTTGCAGCTGACCTCCATAAATGAGGAATCAAAACCACCCAGTGTATCTTTGCCGCGCTCTCCGGTTCCAATCAGCAGCCATCCACCGTTTTTCACCCATTTCTCGATTGCCTTGATCTTCTCTTTCCCAAGTGAACTCACATCGTAGGAATCAATCACAAGAAAATACAGTTCATCCAGCTGCGCCTGCAATGTATCCGCGTCCATCTGTGTCAGATATACATTCTGGTCTTTTCCGTGAAGATAATAGGTCTGGCCGCTCATGCTCATCCAGCCAAGCGCATCATAATGATCCGAAAGCACTCCCACACCAATACCGCGCTTTTCTTTGCCAAAAATACTGGCAAATGCTTCCTTTGCCACAACGTTTCCCTTTTCATCGATAAATGCCACGATTCCGTTTCCGCGTGTCTGGCTGACATCCGCATACGGAATGGTCATTGTATACTGTTTTTTTCCGTTCTGCGGCAATGTCAGGCGCTGTTCAAATGCGCAGCCGTTGGAGTTGTCGGTACCGGAAAACACCAGACGCACCTTCCCGGTAAAATCCGCCCCGCTGTTTTTTGCCTCCACCTGTACGACACAGTCTTTTTCCTGTTTCAGCAGAGTCACCGTTGCCGACAATGCCTGTTTCTGATCTGCATATACATTTGCTCTGCCACAAAATATGCCTAAAAATGCCAGGCATACCAGAAGCAGACTGCAGATTGTCTTTCTAATTTTCATAATCTTCTCCTTCCATAAATGTTCTTTACGGTTTCCTGTCATTTATGATAACATACGTTATTTTGGAATGACATTAAGGTTTTCTTAAAATTGTCTGGCTTATTTACAGAATTTCTTAAAATAAAAAGCCCCTGCTCTCGCAGGGACTTCCAGAACCTTCTATCAGATATAATTTTTTATTGTGCGGTGGCACGGAACATGACATTTCTGTATTTTGCAAGTACACGCATCAGAATGCTTCCAAGAACGCATACTGAAATCACCTCTCCGATTCCGACCGTCATGGCATTAAACGGGATGGTTACATTCACACCGTGGAAATATACTGCCGGAATACCGTACGCATAGACCAGCACGAACGGAACAATAATCATATTAAAAATAACCGGCGGAAATGTGCATGCAATCTTGTGATTGCGCAGCAGATAGGTACATACCGCTGCCAGCAGCGTGGCAATGCTTCCGAAAATGACATCATAGATCACGGCGCCTGTCAGCAGATTCGCAAGCAGACAGCCAATCCACAGTCCCGGAATCGCTGCCGGCGTAAAAACAGGCAGGATACACAGTGCTTCGGAAAAGCGTACCTGAATCGTGTGGGATGCAAGTCCCAGTGCGTTGGCTACAAAAGTCAGCACTACATAAAGTGCTGCAATCACAGCAGCCTGAACAATAAATGTTACCTTTTTGTCTCTCATATCCATTTGTCTCCTTTAGTTTTGTTTTACGAGTGGAAGGTCTCGAACACTCGGTAATTTTTCGTGCAATTCCCTGTTTACAGAATCTGCAACGGTTGACAGTATAGCACAGTACACCGCAAAAAGCAAGAATGCAATTTTCTACTGCCGGATATTTCTTTTCCTCTCCGTTTTGTATATTCCACATTATAGCAATAACAAAACCATTTTACAACAGGCCGCTATCATGTACGCAGATACCCCTGCATACTTTTTAACGCATTTTTCTCCAGCCGCGACACCTGCGCCTGCGAAATATGAATTTCATCCGCGACTTCAATCTGTGTCTTTCCCTCAAAAAAACGCAGACGGATGATATGCTCATCCCGTTCATTCAGATGTGACAGGGCATCGGAAAGTGACAAATCCTCCACCCAGTGCTCTTCTTTGTTTTTCTTGTCCGAAATCTGATCCATCACATACAGGGTGTCCCCTCCATCCGTATAGACCGGATCAAACAGACTTAAGGGCGTCTGGATGGCATCCAGGGCATACACCACATCCTCCACCGGAATCTCACATTCGGCTGCAATCTCTTCGAGAGTCGGTTCCTTTTGTGCATTTTTTGCCAGCCGTTCCTTTGCCTGCATGGCTTTATATGCAATATCACGCAGTGAACGCGGAATGCGGTAACTGCTGTTATCCCGCAGATACCGGCGGATTTCACCGATAATCATCGGGACGGCATAGGTGGAAAATTTCACCCCGACACTCGTATCAAAATTATCTATTGCCTTCATCAGTCCGATACAGCCAATCTGGAACAGATCGTCCACATTTTCATTATGATTATTAAACCGTTTGATCACGGATAATACCAGCCGGAGATTTCCCTTGATGTAGGTTTCTCTGGATGCCTTGTCGCCGGCTTTTATCTTTTTGAAAAGTTCATCTTTTTCTTCTTCTTTCAGTATTGGCAGCTGGGCCGTATTTACCCCGCATATTTCAACTTTGTACGTAGACATGGGATTCCTCCGTTATAATTGGATTTATAATAAAGGATTCCCATGTGCTGTTTTTTTATTCATTTTCATCCGGTTGTTCCAGACATGGAAAAAGCGGGACGTAAGTCCCGCTTTCCCCTCAAATTTACCGGTCCCACTTATCGCAGAGCGAATTGATCTGATCCGCAAACTTTCCAAGATCTTTATTCGCCATGCCCTGACATTTTTTAATAACGGCAATGAGACGTTCTCCTGCTATCATCAGGCGGTCAAACGCGCCGGATTTTGCACGGTAAACACCCTGTGTCTTTTTCTCCACAAGCTGTCTGCTTCCCTGTGCGATCTGTTCTCCGGTAAGCAGATCATACGCATCCCCGCTATATGGAGCTAAAGCATCAAATCCCACATCGTTTTTGACATGTTCCGCAAACTCTACCGCGGTGGTTTCCTCGCCATGTACAATAAACACTTTCTTCGGCGGCTTCTTAAAGTTTGCAATCCATGCAGTCAGATGATCCCTGTCCGCATGCCCACTGATACCCGGAAGGTTTACGATGCTTGCTCTGACCTCAATTTCCTCTCCGAAAAGCTTTACCTTTTTGACTCCGTTTAACAGAGAATAGCCCAGCGTTCCCGGCACCTGATAACCGACAAACAGAATCGTAGAATCCGTCCGCCACAGGTTGTGTTTCAAATGATGCCGGATACGGCCGGCTTCGCACATGCCGGAAGCCGAGATAATCACTTTGGATTTCTGGTTGAAATTGATCATCTTGGATTCTTCACTGGAAACTGCCACTTTCAGTCCCGGAAACTGGATCGGGTTGATGCCCGACTGTACCAGCTGTCTTGCTTCCTCATCAAAGCACTCTTCCACACTCTTATGAAAAATATTTGTTGCCTCCACGGCAAGCGGACTGTCGATATATACTTCAAATCCCGGATACTCCGGCAGCAGCCCCTCGGTTTTGATCCGGCGCATATAGTAAAGCATTTCCTGCGTCCTGCCGACAGAAAATGCCGGAATGACCAGATTTCCGCCTTTGGTAAACGTGGAATTCATCACCTTTGCCAGTTCTGCCGCATAATCCGGCGGTGTATTGTGATTGCGGTTTCCATAAGTGGATTCCATGATCACATAGTCCGCTTCCTCAAGATATTCCGGATCACGGATCAATGGACGGTTGCAGTTTCCAATATCCCCGGAAAAGACAAGTTTTCTTGTCTCGCCATCCTCAGTCACCCATATTTCAATGGAGGATGAGCCAAGCAGATGCCCCGCATCGACAAACCTTATGGTCAGTCCCTCGCAGATCTGCACCGTTTCATGGTATGTACACGGAACGAAATGCTCTAAAACCCCCTGCGCATCCTCCATGTTATACATCGGTGTCACTTCCGGCCTTCCTGCACGCCGCGCCTTGCGGTTTTTCCATTCTGCCTCAAATTCCTGAATATGTGCCGAATCCTTCAGCATGATATTACACAGTTCACAGGTTGCCGTTGTTGCAAAAATCTTTCCCCGGAACCCGTGATTATACAAAAGTGGGAGAAGTCCGGAATGATCAATATGGGCATGCGTCACAAACACATAATCAATCGTTGCCGGGTTAACCGGTATCTCCTGATTCACATACAGATCCGCCCCCTGTTCCATACCACAGTCCACCAGAAAATGAGTCTCCCCAAATGCCACATAATGGCAGCTTCCCGTCACCTCACGGTCTGCCCCTAAAAATTCAATCTTCATAAAAACCACGCCCTTTCATCCTGCTGTCCTTGCTATTTTGCATATAAATTTTACTATTTCAGAGCAAATTTTATGTAATTAGTATAGCACACTTACACATTATTTTGAATTGATTTTTTCAGCCGCACCATGATTTTCTTCTCCAGTCTCGAAATATAGGATTGCGAAATTCCAAGCAGGTCCGCCACTTCTTTCTGGGTCATTTCCCTGCCGTCTTTTCTTCCGATTCCATAGCGCAGACAGATAATTTCTTTTTCCCGCGGAGTCAGCGTATTAACCGCAGTGCGGAGAAGCATGATCTCCGCCTCATTCTCCATATCCCGGTAAATGATATCTTCATCGGTTCCAAGAATATCCGAAAGAAGAAGTTCGTTTCCATCCCAGTCCACATTCAACGGCTCATCAATTGATACCTCCAGCTTCACTTTATTATTTCTGCGCAGATACATAAGAATCTCATTTTCGATACACCGGGACGCATAAGTCGCCAGTTTGATCTTCTTTTCCGGATTAAATGTATTGATTCCCTTGATCAGCCCAATCGTTCCGATGGAGATCAGATCCTCCACACAGATTCCGGTATTTTCAAATTTCCGTGCCAGATATACCACCAGACGCAGATTGTGTTCGATCAGCTGCTTTCTTGCGTCTTCGCGCGTCATGGGTTCACTGTCCCCATGCAGCCCGCTTAAAGCGATAAGACAACGGTTCTCCTGCTCCCGCTCCAAAGGTGGCGGCAGTACATCTGCCCCTCCTATGTAAAAAACCTCATCATCCGTAAAAAACAGGCGGATTCTCTTCCACACCAGTTCAAACAGTGAAAACATTACGTTTCTCCTTTCTCAGTTTTTTTGTCATTTGGGATGGATCTTTTGTGCAGCCACAGTGGTCTGCCACCGATGCATGCAGAATCAGCTGATACGGTTTATTGCACAGCACCCCATTTTCCGCGCAGCCAACCCATACCTGTTTCCAGTCACAGAATTTTGCCGGCTCCGTCTCCACTTTCATCCCATCCATGCAGTACACCTGCAATTTTCCTTGCGGATTTCCGAGTGCACGGTATTCAATCTCCTTTTGTACCGTTTTTTCATCGACAAGCTTCTGCAGCAAGGCTGCATCTGCAATATGTACCGGATTCCCACTTAATGGCATGGTTAAAAGATTGCCGGAATCCAGCAGTCCGATACATGGAACCGACACCGTTTTGTTATACAGAACCACAGACATCTGTCGCTTTTGCCTCTGCACCGACACCACGAGATTTTTGACAAGTACGTAAGTGATTCCGGCCGTTGCCAATGCGGTATACAGATACAGATTTTCCAGTCCCGTCAGATTGTAAACTGCAGTTGCCACTCCGTTTAACAATACAATAGATAACCAACTGCTTAAAATCCTCACCATCCTCTGTTTTTTATTTTCCCTGCCAAACGCAAGAAAAACCATAAGCGGCACGATGCCGATGGCAGTACACAGAACGGAAATTGCATAAGGCAGCACCATCAGCCCAAACGCTTCAAGTCCCGTGCCGGAAACCGCGGCAGCTAACATGCGCAGATTCCGGTGACAGACTGCACTTTTGCAAAATACACAGGTAAGGGATAATACAAGAAAATTCATCAGAAAGTTTTGCTTCAGAAAGATATCAATATAGAATACATATATAAAAAATCACCTCCTGTCTCTGCTCCTATTATAAGAAAAATATTCCTCATAATTTGGCAAAAACAAGAGGTTGTTATTTGGAAATTATCGACATATTGTGCGATTTTATCTTCTAGGGTTCTTCAGGAAATCCGGAATATTAATTTCTACCGGCTTTACATTACTCTCTACCGGCTTCGGACGCTGAATCCCAGAATAGTTCGAAGCGGAAGGAGTCGGTGCCTGTGCCTGCGGCTGATTGACCAGTCTGCTTCCCACACCGGTACCTGCATTGGCGTAATTGCTGTTATTTACCCCAGGAAAACTATTGTTTCCAGCAGCTGCTGCACGGCTGACAATTCCAACGGAACCTGTCGGACGGACATTGTTTGTATTCGGATATACCATACGGCCACCGATTCCACCCGCCTGCTGCTGTGGCTTCATCTTCATGGATGGATTCTCCAGTCCGGTTGCAATTACAGTGATCGTAGCTTCATCTGTCATGGTCTCATCATACTTTGCACCGAAGATGATATTTGCATCTTCTCCTGCCAGATCCTGTACATAGCTTGCTGCATCATTTGCATCCATCAGGGAAATATCACCGGAAATATTGATGATTACATGGCTTGCACCATTGATGGTTGTCTCAAGAAGCGGAGATGCAACGGCAAGTTTCACTGCCTCGATTGCTTTCTCATCGCCCTTGGCATTACCGATACCGATATGTGCCATACCCTTGTCCTTCATAACGGTCTGCACATCGGCAAAATCCAGATTGATAAGTGCCGGCAGATTGATCAGATCTGTGATTCCCTGTACTGCCTGCTGTAATACTTCGTCTGCTTTCTTTAATGCATCCGGCATGGAAGTACGTCTGTCAACGATCTCTAAAAGTTTATCGTTTGGAATCACAATCAAAGTATCCACACTCTCTTTGAGTTTCTCAATACCGGATACGGCATTGATCATACGTTTCTTTGCCTCAAACTTAAATGGCTTTGTCACAACTCCAACGGTCAGGATTCCCTGCTCCTTGGCAATCTTTGCAACGACCGGTGCTGCACCGGTACCGGTACCGCCACCCATACCACAGGTAACGAATACCATATCTGCACCCTTGACTGCAGCGGATAATTCTTCTGCACTTTCCTCTGCTGCTTTCTCGCCGATCTCCGGCTGTGCTCCTGCACCAAGTCCTTTTGTAAGCTTTTCTCCGATCTGTATCAACGTAGGAGCCTTGCAAAGCTGCAACGCCTGCTTATCTGTATTTACTCCGATAAATTCGACTCCACCTATATTCTCATCAATCATGCGGTTCACAGCGTTATTACCAGCACCACCTACACCAATCACGATAATTTTGGCACTCGTATCTGTCTCTGTTGTCCGAATCTCCAGCATGGTTCTTCCTCCTCTTTCCTATAGCCCTGCGGCACCGTGAAACATAAAAATGTTTCATACGTACTCATATAGACTATAATATAATTTTTCATACAAATAATCAACCGAAAATTATGATTTTTTATTATCTTTTTTCGAACTTTCCGTTTTGTCAAACACAATATTTGTCGTTTCTTCTGTCCAGTTTTCTAAATGTAGTGTTCCTTCCATTCCCTGCAGCTGCGGCTTGATTTTTGCCAGCCGCTCCACTTTCTGGGTCAGAAATTCCAGGGAACCCATGGAAACTTTAACCGTCCCGTATGTCAGAACCGGCTCATTTTCCACACCATAGGTAATGGAATCCGGGATCAGGTCATTGCGTTTTAAAGACTGCGTCAGCGTCAGAAGCTGCGAGCCGATCGGCAGCTTTTCATACTGCACTACTTTTTTACAGTCAATCCCAAGGATCTGCGGTGTATCCTCAATCACACGGTCAGACAATTCTGTCACAATCCCGTCTTTGTCGAAATAGACATTCTTATTGATCGAGGAGAGATACAGATATCCCATGATTCCTTTCTCATACACTTTGATATGCAGAGTCTGCGGATCTTTCAGGCTGATCTCCA
>ENA-OPBF01001919-OPBF01001919.1-human-gut-metagenome-genome-assembly--contig:-NODE-1919-length-12648-cov-6.297070_pt1 | contig 12648 bp, 8 predicted proteins | sample MGYA00241067_ERZ501450 | MGnify/ENA primary metagenome ERZ501450 (study PRJEB25962, sample SAMEA2042516) | human gut metagenome | biome: human gut; feature: human-associated habitat; material: faeces... | reverse complement strand
CGCTTGCACATGTTGCTGACTTTACATTTCTTAATTCTGTATTTTGATGTCCTGTTGCTGGAATAACTTTTTCGTAACTATCGTCATTATCCTTACATGTATACAGCATAATTCCGTCTTCTGTACAAGTAGCTGCTTTCTTTACTTTAGATGTGTATTCATGTTTATGGGCTTTTTTAATTAAGGCTTCTGCTGCATAGCCTTCACTCTGATTTCCACGTTCATCCCATGCATATATATGAGTAGTATATTTCCCGATTTGATTTTTGTAATCGCTTGTATTTACACGATATACATACCTACCATTCTCTAATTTGCCACTATACTTTGCCAATGATCTCCAACTCGAATCACTCTGAAATGGATTATTATCCCCATACCATGTTGGGAATTGAACACGATCTATCTTAGAATCCTTATCATTTACTACACAAGAAATGGTGTATCCATTTTCAGAAATGTTTGTAATTTGAACATCAGAAATAACTGGTGGTACAGCATCAATATATTGCAACAATTGATTTCTGTAAGTTTCACAATGGTTTGCTTTATCATATGCATATATATCTGTTTGATATACACAGTTGACGTCACCTTTATGCTCTGATACATTAATTCTGCAAGAAACTTTATTTCCTGATATAGTTCCCTGATGCCATACTAAATCATCCTGACCATTAACATGAGACCATGTTGGAAATTGTACAGAAGAAATTCCAGCTTTCGCATCTACATCACATGTTACCGTATATCCAGAAGAAGTCAAATCAGATACTTTTACATTACTAATAACTATTTTGTCTTTTACATAATCAAATTTATACGTAGCAATATTATGTGCTGCATCATTACTTTCATAAGCATAAATACTAATTTCATTTTCTCCGTTTTTTAAACAACCTAAGGGAATTTCTGTTTTAAACCCTTCGTTTCCTGTTGGATAACCTGGATATTTATCAGCGATTTCTGTCCGTTCATACATCGGAACTCCCATCATTTGTCCATTTACCCATGCTGTAACATTTCTTAAACCATTTTTATGTAAAGCATATCCCTTAATCTCTAAAGTTCCATTATAGCTTACATTTTTTTTTGGAGTTTCTAACTCACTTATAAATGAATTATAATTAAACTTGCGTACTGCTATTAAATGAGGAGTATCATCATTCTCATAGGCATAAATACCAATTTCATTTTCTCCTTCATTTAAATAAGAAGTTGGTATTGTTGCTATAAATCCCTCTTTTCCTGTTGGATAACCCGGATACACTTTCGCAACGCTAGGACTATTATACATCGGACAATTCATAGAATGTCCATTTACCCACGCTGTAACATTTCTTAAGCCATTTTTGTGTAAGGCATATCCTGATATTTGAATAGTTCCTCCTCCGTAGTTTCCTCCAGATGCGGGAGATTCTAAATATGAGATAAAGCTGTCTGTATTTCTTGAATATGCTGGCGCACCCGGCCATTTAATATACTTGATATAACTATATGTTTTACTATATCCACTCCAAGTATAGTATTTTTCCCTACAATATGGAGATGTTGATAATCCACCTTCCAAAACTGTAAACCCATTTGCATCCTTTTGTACAATAATCTGGCTATGACCCCATCCATCATTTCCATGTAAGTATTCTGCATTACAAACTCTAAGACTTGAACCTAATGCTGCATTAGACACATATTCTTTTAAATGGTCTGTTGTCAATGTCAAATCGTTATCACTTAAATTCCTCAACATATTATCATTAGATGAAAAAACCGATGAGAATTTGCAACCCCAAATCTTATTATAAATATTATTTGCGTAGTTCCAACAATCATTTGGCGATGAACTAAAATCTGTATATCTTACTGTTTTTCCATTTATGGTGTAACTTCCTGCTGCATAAACAGGTACATTAATCATAAAACATCCAGTAAAAACAAAAATAAATGCTACTAAACTTGATAAATATTTCTTTAATATACCCATTCTTAAATTATTTTTTTCACTTTTCATAGCTTCCTCCTTTAAGTTCTTTGTATTGTCTTTTACTCTTTTATAATCCTTGATTCATCCTATAGCTTCACCCTCCATTTCAAAACCTAGACCTTAATAAACAGGTATGCTATATTATTTATAACTAACAAAAGCACGAAATACCGCTTATTTTGTTAGTATTTCGTGCCTCATTTAGATGTACCAAAATGTCTACTATCTGACACACTCTTGTCTGATATTTTTTTGTATTTTCGATAAAATGTCGAAGGATTCATCCCCAATTTAGAAGCTGCCTGTCTTATTGATAGTTTTCCTGACTTGCATTCTTCGCATACAGCTTGAAAATCTGGTGGTATTGGATATTCAGGTCTTCCGAATCTGACTCCTTTTATTTTTGCCGCTGCAATTCCTTCTGCTTGTCTTTGATGAGTAATCTCACGTTCTGTCTGTGCTACATACGCAAATATTTGCAATACTAAATCTGAGATAAGTGTTCCTGTTAAGTTTCCTGATTTCTTTCTTGTGTCAAGTAAATCCATATCAAGAACTAGAATATCTGCTTTGATTTCTTTTGTTATATACTGCCACTGTGTTAATATCTCATTATAATTTCGCCCTAAACGGTCTATACTTTTTATGATCAATAAATCTCCTTTTTTCAGTTTTCTAATGAGTTTTTGATAGGCTGGCCGTTCAAAGTTTTTACCTGATTGATAATCACAATAAATATTTTTCTTAGGAATTTTATAAGATTCTAACGCTAATATCTGGCGGTCTATATTTTGTTCCTTTGTTGATACTCTTACATATGCATATTTTTTCATCACTTGTCCTCCTGCATTACTTTTTATAATACAGTAGACACTGGCTCATCATTATTACCTATACAAAGGTAATAATTTCATTTTATTATTTTTTATTTGTGAAGTCAACTATGCAAAGGTAAGTTATTATTTCTGCTCTGATATGATTAACTCATCTTAATAAAAGAAATAATTATATTATAGGTGAATTATGATATATTCTGATATTTATGCAAAACGCATCAGGGAATTATGTGAAAAACGTAATATTACAATCAATAAATTAGCCACATTAGCAGGATTAAAACAATCTACTGTAGACAATATTATTCGTGGAACAAGCAAGAATCCCAAAGTTCGGACACTTCACAAAATTGCTAATGTATTCGGCATGACCTTAAGTGAATTCCTTGATTTTTCCGAACTTAATAATTACTCTATTGATGATGAGGATGATGATATTTAATAACTTTATGTCGAATTGCTCAAAAAAATAAAATTAAAAAGAAAAAAGAATACGAGGTTCGAATTTTATGCTGAATTGTAAGAACACTATGGTAAAGAAAAAAGAATGGTTATAAGTATTGCATTTTGTGCCTTTGCGCTGTGGAATTCTGACCATAGGAACTTGGGACTTATTTTTCCCAAGTTCCTGTTTTTCTGGGCAGAATGAAATGTTTAGCGCAACCAAACAAAATCAAACTTATAACCATTCTTTTTTCTTTAGAAGACTGACTACAATTCAGCTCAATATCTTCTGTCTATTCGCCCTCTTCTCCATCGCTATTTTCTCCGCTATCGCTATCATTTCCGCTATCAACACCACCGTCTCCGCTATCGCCGTTATCATAGCTGTCATTGTTTCCATTATTGTTATTTCCATTATTATTGTTATTATTATGGTTATTATCATTATAGCTATCATCATTATTATAATCATCTTGATCATAATAATCGTTGGAGTCGCTGCCGGAATCATCGGCTTCTGTTGTGTTAGATGTTGTGTCATCATCTTCGATAGCTTCCGTTGTTGCTTCTGTTGTGCTTTCGGTGTCGTCTTCAGTAGATTCCGTAGTCGCTTCTGTTGTGCTTTCGGTATCTCCCAAATAGGATTCAAATTCTTTGCGAGGTAATCCCTGGTGAATCTTATTCATGTAGTTCGTCCAAATGCTTGCCGGATAAGTATTTCCTTTTAAATTATCTACGGATTTATAGACATCCATTCCTACCCACACTGCTGTTGTATAGTATGGTGTGTAGCCGCAGAGCCATCCATCTACATAATTATTGGTTGTTCCTGTCTTGCAGGCTGCCGGCATATCTACATCTAACTGACAGACATGGGCTGTTCCTTCGTATTCTGTTACACAACTTTGCAGAACGCTTGTCATCATTCTGGATGCGCTGCTGGAATATACGGATTTGCTGGATGTATCTTCCGGTACAATATCATTTCCTTTTGCATCGGTTATTTTTATGATGCAGTCTGGTGTACGGTACTCTCCATCATTCGCAATCGTAGCATAACCTGCTGCCATTTCTACAACGGTTGTTCCGTTTGTAAATCCACCAAGGCAGGTTGTATTATATTTATAATCTTTCTTATCAAGACCTTTAAAGTTCAATGCTTCTAAGTACTTCATACAAGTACGGGTTCCAAGTTCTTCATACAGACGATAGGTCGCTACATTACTGGACTTCTCTACCGCTCTTCTTAAGGAAATAGAGCCGGAATAGGAATATCCTGCGTTGGATACTGCATCGTTTCCAGTCATTCGGCTGTCATCTAATGTACTGTTTGGTGTGTAGCCTTTTTCCAGTGCCGGTGTGTATACGAGGAGAGGCTTTATCGCACTTCCTGGCTGACGGAAACTCTGATATGCTCTGTTTAAGCCATATCCTTCCTGATCTTCTTCACGACCTCCTACGATTGCTGCCACCTTTCCGGTAGAGTTATCAATAGAGACGGCTGCACCCTGTACTTTGTAAACACCATCATCTGTTTTTTCTGTAAACATGGAAAGCTGAGAGGATACAGAATCCTGAAGCTGTTTCTGTTTCTCCATATTAATGGATGTATAAATACGATACCCTGCGGAATATAAGCTTTTTTTGCATGTATTATACAGTTCATCATACTCATCGTTATAGCTTTCTTTTTCTGAAGTGCTAGAAAATGTTGTTTTAAATTCAAAGCCCTGTTCTTTCATCAGTGCTTCTGTTGCACATTTTAAAATATACGTCTCCGCATAGTCATTCGTCGTTGTTTCTTTCTTTGGCATGATCGTTATATTTTCATCAACAGACTTCTCATACTGGCTCTGGCTGATATAACCGTCCTCATACATATTTTTTAAAATACGGTCACGACGCTTTATTGTAGAATCTTTATGTTTATAAGGATCGTAGCGCCCCGGGCTGTTCGGAATGGAGCATAAAAATGCAATCTGGGAAATCGATAAATCCTTTGCTTTCTTGTCAAAATATGCTTCAGAAGCGGATTCTATTCCGTAATAACCGTTTGCAAAGTATACATTATTCAGGTAAAATTCAAGAATATCCTGCTTGGTATACTTCTGCTCTAACGCTACGGCAATAAACATTTCTTTTATTTTACGGCTGTACGTCTTTTCATAGCCAAGAAAGATATTTCTTGCAAGCTGCTGTGTGATCGTACTTCCACCCATCGTAATGTTTCCTCGATTTAAGACAAGAGAAAGTCCGGCACGAGCCACACCTTCGATATCAATTCCATGGTGTGTCGTAAAATTCTTGTCTTCGATCGAAATAATCGCAAGCTTTGCTGCATCCGGAATATCTTCATAATCAAGATAAGAGACATCCTTTTCCTGTTTTAACTTCTTTATCTCATTCCCATCTGCATCATATACGATCGATGTCTGTTCTGCCTTAAATGTGTCCTTACTGCTTTTTGATACATCCCTGCTCGCCTCTTTATACATCGTGACGACTGGCACACCTACTCTTTTTATTGCGATTGCACCAAGTACACAAAAAGCAATTACCAGACAAGTACCCCATATTTTAAGCACCCGCCATAATAATCCGTTATGTTTCTTACTCATAGTCACCTCCGCGGTTTTGTATCTTACCGTTGTTATGCAATCTATTATAACACCTTTTCTTTATCTTTCCCATTCTGCAAAAAAAATTGCAAGATATCTTAATACGGTACTCTGAATAAAATACCATGGATTCTTCCTTTTCTTTTGCTGTATTTTCCGTTATAATCAGACTGTTATAAAATTTAAATATCATGATGTCACGAATTACTCCGCAGCTAATGCAGCTCCCGTAATTCTGAAACATCATATCATTAAAGTATACCACAAAGAAATGGAGAGATTGTGAACTTGAAAAAATTATCTGGATATCATCTGAAATTTATTGCTGTTATTTCCATGCTTATTGACCATATCGCTGTTGTTTTTCAAGCTTCCCTCTCTGAAAGTATCTACTTTGTTTTACGGGCAGCCGGCAGACTTTCCTTTCCACTCTTTTGTTTTCTGCTTGTTGAAGGCTTCTTCCACACAAAGAATAAAAAAAGATATCAGCAGCGATTGTTTATTTTTGCTGTTTTATCTGAACTGCCTTATGATCTGGCATTCCGATATCTGCCCGTTGACAGACCAGATTTTCTCGCACAGCTGCAGCATCCGCTTTCTGTCTTTTCAGCAGCCTTCCAACAGCAAAATGTATTATTTACTTTATTTTTAGGTTTTACTGCCATGCTCTTAATGGAAAGAAAACAGCCGTACGGTCAATATAGTATCTATAAAAATATCGACACCCTGATCCTTTTCTGCTGCCTTAGTGAAATCCTCCAGACAGACTGCGGAGCCGCCGGGATTCTGTGCATTTTTCTTTTTTACTCATCTTATAAGGAAAGAGAAAATAATACTGGACTTACAATAAAAGAAAGTCTTATAGACATCGCACCCACTGTGCTTCTAACTTATATCCCACCCTTTCCGGTACAGATATCTGCCCTCGCAGACAGCTTGCTTCTACGCTTATATAGCGGAGAAAAAGGAAAAAATCATAAATACTTCTTTTACCTCTTCTACCCCCTACATTTGGTGGTTTTGTATTTGATAAAGTAGACGAAAAACGGAAAAAAATAATATAACAGCTGTTCTATCGTCGTGAATTTTAAGATGCTCATCCGCATCTTAAAATTCTCTCCCAAGCCACATCTGTTATATTATTTTTTTCGTTTTTCTGACTTTGATAAATACAAAATGTGAGGACCTGGGGATTCTTTTTTTCTGTGTTTGGGATTCAAAAGGAATGAATGCCAGTAGTATTTGAGAAAGAAATAGGGAAGGGGACGGAAGGTTGTGGCTTATTTCGATATAGCTTCCTGTCCTCTCCCCCTTCTCCCCCCTAAGACTATTGCATTCATTCCACGTGGAGCCAAAACACAGAAAATAAAAAGAATAGACCATAGGAAATGTAATGTGAGAGCAAGCAAAAATGCCGGATAGGCATTTTCTGCGCAGTGATATCTTTACATTTCCTATGGTCTATTCTTTTTATTTTCCTCTGTTTTCCCCTAATGAATCAAATAGGAATAAAATACTTTTCCTGTTTTTTCTAATCGGTTTGTGACTTCTGTTCTGGAGACTGCTGTGGATTGTCCAGTTACAGGGTCTAAATATCTTATTTTGGTTGCGTTATAGCTCATGACGATCACGTAGCGGCTGCTGCTTATTTTGGCGAGTACCGGGCTTCCCTGACTGACGTAATAAAGTATTTCGTCTACTGTGCAGCCGGTGAGGTTGCGTGTGGTGTAACCGCTGTATTTTTTCATGAGTTCTTCTATATTATCTTTTTCGATGTTTATGCTGCCTGGTGTTACTTCTTTTCCATTGACTGCGGCGATCATGGAGAGGCATCCTGCGAGTGATGTACTGTCTGTGCCGGTTTTTATGACATTATCCATTCCAGCTACCTGTGCATAGTCTGCGTAAATACATTTCCACAGGATATTTTCTTTGCTGTCGATTACATTTCCCCGCTCTTCATAAGCTCGTGCGATTGCTTCTGTGAGATTCGTATAGACTGCTTTTTGTACACCGGATGCATATACATAGTACTGTTCTACCTGTTCGCCGCTATTGGAAAGTTTCAAGGTTACATCGTCTTCATTTACCATTATTTTCGTTAACAGCAAGTCCGGAACTACCTGAATGTATATGTAATTCGGAAATTTGAAATACAGCTGTGTCCAATAGGTATCTGTATATTTGGAAGTGAGTGTTACCGCATCTTCCGCTTCCTCTTCTTTATAACGGATGTAATCTTTTGTGTTTGTTTTTTGAATCTTGTTTCCTGATCTTTTACCAAGTGTCATTTCAAGGATGCTGCCTTTTATTTCGGTATCCATGATATATCGTCCGCTTTTCTGATATTCTTTGATCGTTTTTCCATCAATACCAACGATATGGATCTTTGTGATCGGGAAGTTGATCATTCCATTTCTGCTTTTTGACACATCAGCGGCATCTGCTTCACCGTAAATGAAATCATTTGATAAAAATCCGACTGCACGAATTCTTTTATCTGAATTACATGTAAAGTTCTGCTTTTTACCGGATTCTAAGTCTATCATCTCTATCTTTTTATTCTTGTAAATGTCCTGCTCTTTTTCTATGGCAATGATGCTCTGATCTTTGGATGCCGTAAGGCTTTCGTTTACAAGTCCGGCTTCTACGATTTTATCCGACTTCTTTTCCAGATCAATTTCATGTAAATCTCCTTCAAGGATACAGTAAAATACGGATTTTGAATTCAGGTAAGAGAATTTTTCAAGATCTTCTTTCATACTGTCGTATGGCAGCGAAGTTGATAAGAAGGATATCTCCTCGTTACAGTTTGTTCCGGCATTATATTTCATAATCTGAATTCCATTCATTCCCTCATGTCTGCCGCGATTGATATAGCCGTAAACAAGATAAAAAATGTTTCCTTTCTTGTCCATACTTAATAACTTTATTCCATGATTACTTGCCGCATTCCTTATATCCGGCAGATTTTCTGATGAAAGGCTGTATATCTTGTACATATCTGAAGACTGATAATCATAGTACCAAAGCTGTCCTTGTACAGCAAAACATACTTTATAACCTTTGTCTGCATAAACATAACTTATATTCTTCTTGTTCTGTATTCCCAGACTGAGAAGATTGTTTGCGGAATCTATAATAGAGGAATTATAATAGGCATCCATTGTTCGCTCATAATCAAGCAGATACATTCTTTCTGCTGTATAACGCAGTTTATATGTCTCCTTTAGATCATAGTACTGAACGACACCTTCACTGACTTCTGTAGACAGAATTGTACTTACCTGTATTACTGTGTATGTGTTATTGATTTCCTGCAGTGTGATTCTTGGCTTTGTCTCCTGCTTTACTTCCATGTTGCCAAAGGATATTGCTTCACTTCCGGAATGGATATTTACTGATTCAAGGTTATCCTCTATCGTATCTGCGGAAGGCTCCAGATAGCTAGCATTCTCTGTCATTGTTTCTTTACTGAAAAGATTATTATGGAACTTCAGGACAAAGGCAAGGTAATCATCTAAATGATATCCTGAACCACTTTGTATCTTCGTATAAAAATTAATTCGGGTATTGTTATCCAGACGCACACCAAACTTTAGATAATATACTTTATTTTCCGATAAGGTATTTTTAAAGGTCAACGTTCCCAGCTTGATATTTTTCTTTTTATTTGAAGTTAACTGATTTAACGTACCGGTTTCTGTTGGCTTATCCGGTGTTTTTTCAAATAATGTATACTGAATGGCTGTAATGTCGTAATCATAATCGTGCAACTTTAAAATTACCGCATTTTTATTATTGGTCAATGTAATCTGATTTCTCACTAAAGATAAATCAATATCTTCTTTATATCCCGCCATCAAATTATAACTGCTTGTGTCGTTCCCTATTTCAAGGACCGGATAAGACGGATTGGCAAGTTCTGCCACAGCACTTCCTTTTTCCATGCTGATACGTCCGTTAAAAAAAATCAGTGCGCCTATAAAACACACTGCTGCTACTGCAATGTGTAAAATGGCCATCCGTACATTTTTACTCATCGTGCGTACCTCCTTCTTTTCCTTCTTCCTGAAGAAGCTTCCACAATGTTGGGGTAAATCCAAACTGCTTACAGAAGGTATCTACCTGCTGTGCCGCTTTTTCTTTCTTTTTATCCGATTGTTTTTTGCGATGTATCGCACGAATCAAAAGATTCTTTGGCGTGTGCTCCATATCAATAAATTCAAGAATCTGCGTATCATACCCCTGCTCTTCTAAGATTTTAGCTCGAATACCGTCTGTTGCCAGTGCACAGAAACGCTCTTTTAAAATACCATAGTCTGTTATTGGCTCAAATTCTGAGGCGGCAATCTGCTTATTTAACTCATGCTGGCAGCATGGAACAGATAAGATAACAGATGCTCCCCATCGCAATGCTTTATACATCGCATAGTCTGTTGCCGTATCACAGGCATGGAGAGTTACGACCATATCTACCTGTGTTACTCCTTCAAATTCTTCTATGGAACCTTCATAAAAATTCAATTTATCATAGCCGTATTTCACTGCCAGACGGCTGCAGTTCTTTATGACATCTTTCTTAAGGTCAAGCCCGATGATGCGGATATCATATCCTTTTAATTTTTTTAAATAATAGTACATGGCAAATGTAAGGTATGACTTACCACAGCCGAAATCTAATATCGTAATCTCACGATTCTGCGGCAGATGCGGCAGAATATCTTCAATAAATTCAAGGAAGCGATTAATCTGTCGATATTTATCATACTTTGTACGGACAATCTTTCCTTCCGCTGTCATCACACCAAGATCTTTTAAAAATGGTACAACCGTCCCTTCCGGTAAAATGTACTTCTTTGTCCTGTTATGCAGCAAATGACTCTTATCCGTTTGCATCTGCGCTTTCACTACATTATTCTGCTTCTTTACTTTGATCGCTGCCTTCCCTTTTTTATTGATGAGTGCAGTAAGTTCGGAAGACACCGTCTGAAGCTGTACCTGTTTATATGACGGAAGAAGACGTTCTAATTCTTCCACTAATTCATTCTTCTTTAAATTTTTATGAAAAACCTGTGTTTTTGTGTATGCCGCACTCTGAAACATAAGCTTGTCCTTTACTAAAACCGGACGGATATTATACTTCTTTATCTCTTCTGCTTTTCTTGGATTACTTATGGTAAGAAGAAGCATCTGTTCATTTAAATTCTCTTTGATCTTCGTGAGTAAAAACTCCATAATTCATCTCCTGTTGCGGAAAAGCGCATAGCGCTTTTCCATATTAATTATCTATATTAATTATCTATTTGAAAATACTTTTTGTCTGCGATAATACCGCTGCCTGCGATGATTGATATTCCAGTGCAATACTACCTGTATTAATGTACGAAACGGAGAGTTTCCATCCCGAAGAGAGACTTCGATAAAATACGGATTTTTTATCATTGCCTCATCATTCGTCTGTATCATCTCCTGTTCTTCACGATACTTTAACTTATCATACACCATATCTGCAATTTTTAAAATAGTTACCTTATCCGGATATTCGGAATAAATAGAGCTTCCCGCATATTCATACCGGTCAAGTAAGGCATCCGCAACAATCCATACTTCCCGAACAACCATCGGCAGCATTTGAATAAGATATTCATAATCTTTCCAGTATTTCTGTTCTTCCTGCTGCAACTGTTCTGGCGGGAGTAACGATTGTGCCTGACTGTCATTCTGGCATACCATCATTTCACGAAATCCCGGCAGCCACTCAAAATTAAAATCTTCTTTTTTACTCATGTCATCTTTATTCATGTCATCCATGAAAACGCTTCCTGCTTTCACCCGGTTTTATTTATCATATGCAAAAAAATGGGTGAGGTTCGATTTCTATTTTTTTAAATCAAGCAACGGAATCACCTGAACTAAATCGCTCACTACTGCCACGCATTTTTCCTGTTGTTCTTCCGGAATCGGAAGCAGATCCGGAACGTTTATAACAGGAAGATTCCCCGCTAAGGCTGCCTGTACACCATTAGAGGAATCTTCTAACACTAATGTTTCCTCTGGTTTTACATCAAACTTTTGGCATATTTCTAAAAAAATATCCGGATACGGCTTCCCTCTTTTTACATCTTTTGAAGAAAGAACCATATCAAAATATTCTGTCAAACCAGTCTTTTCTAAATATTCTTTAATTACAGACGTATCCGAACCACTCGCTACCGCTGTATGTAACTTCTTTTCTTTAACAGCGTTCAGTAGCTCTCTCAATCCGTTTTTTTCTGGAACTCCTTCTTCTTTGATAATCTGTTTTGCCCGGCTGCCGACCTTTTTATAAATGCCTTCCGCATCTGTATCTTCACCGTAATAATCATAATATTTCTTCTGAATATCTCTCGCATTCATTCCAAGAAAACTTGTAAACTGTTCAAATGTCGGGTGATATCCTTCTTCTTTTACAACTTCCATAAATGCTCTGCAATTTACCTGTTCTGTTGCGAACATTAAACCATCCATATCAAAAATAACTAATTCTAACATATATACCTCTATATTTTTCTATCGCAAATGTAATGTGAGAGCAAGTAAAAATGCCAATCAGGCATTCGTAGACTTCTGTCCTCTTTTCCATCTCTTTCCAAAGACTATTTTGCATTCATTCCTTCCGGAGCCAAAACGCAGAAAAAAGAAATAATATCATATCCCAGATGCGGCTTCGGAGCGTATTTAAGATGCGGATGAGCATCTTAAATACAGCGACTACAGAGCAGAT
>ENA-OPBF01001916-OPBF01001916.1-human-gut-metagenome-genome-assembly--contig:-NODE-1916-length-12664-cov-7.994131_pt1 | contig 12664 bp, 10 predicted proteins | sample MGYA00241067_ERZ501450 | MGnify/ENA primary metagenome ERZ501450 (study PRJEB25962, sample SAMEA2042516) | human gut metagenome | biome: human gut; feature: human-associated habitat; material: faeces... | reverse complement strand
CGCACCTCGCTCGCCGTATCGGCACTTAGAATTATGCGGTATTGCCTTATATTTTGTGTGGATTATGCGGGAACAAAAAACAGATTTTCAGGATTCTGTCTCTTTTTCTCTTTTGTTTACCTCTCTCTCGCTGGCTTCCACCATCGAGATTACGTTCAGCAGCACCAGCCGCACCACAGCGGGGTGCAGGCAGCTGTTGTTGATGGCGTTGATGACGGACTTTTGGAGCTCTTCAATTTTTGCGGTTGTGGTCATTTCATCACCCTTTCTGCCATCGGGGAGCCGGAATATTCCGGGCGCGGATAGCTTGTATCTTCGGTTCGCGTGCCGCCGCAGGCTGCCAGCGTAAGCGGGATGACCAATGCAAGCACCAACAGCAAAGCCAACGTGGCCAAAATCTGCATGAATTTCTGCATTAAATCTCCCTCCCGTTCACGCTCAAAGAACCGCATTCAATTCTGCCGGGGATTTCAAACTTGCTGGCATTGCAGTGGATGACCTTATCTACCTGGTCAATGGCAATGCCCACAAACTCGCTGGTGGCCCCGCCGGTGGAATAATCAAAGCTGGGGTCGCCGGTGGAGAACCAGCCTAAAAACGTGTAGCGGGAGTTATCGCCAATATAAGATTTGCCGTACCGGCTGCTTAACACACCGGTCAGGTTGTTTTCCCAGTACCAGCGGATGCGCCCCGTGTCAATGTCCACACGAGTGCCAGCATCTTTGCCCATACGAATCCAGGCATTGTCCAGGTCATAAGTGGTTGTGCGCGCCTTATTGTGAATCTGCCCGGTCGTAATGTTTCCGCCGTTGATGATTGTCTTGTCCTGGTTCCATGTGCTGAGGTCGGAAAATGTTACCACGCCGGATAGATTGATCTGTGCGCTGGTGATCTCTGTTCCGCCCGCCGTCAGCTTGATGGTGCTGCTGGTTCCGCTTGTGCTGGCCGTCAGCTTAATTTCGTTCACCGTCTGCTTGATCTCGGTTTTTGTTTCGGTGGTAGTCAGGTAATCGCCGCTGCTGGCCGTCCACGCGGTAGGCGCGTTGCCCATCTGCACCATGGGGTGCATGATGGTCAGATCGTTGGTAACGGTGGCAAAGTCATTGGCAGTGCTCACAAACAGGCCATCTGCATAGCCGTCCGCGGTCGCCGTGAACGCCGCCCAACGCAGCTTCCAGCCGTTGTCCAGCTCAATGTCCTGCTTCGCATTTTTGAATGCTTTGTCGTAATAACTTTTTGCGCCGCTGCTGTTCTTGGCCTCAAACTGCAAAAACAGGCTGTCCGTGCCGGAGTTGAGCTTGTACAGTACCGAGGCGCAATAGGTCATGCCCTTGGCAATCACCAGCGTTTTATCCGCGCCAAAGTGGAAGCGGGTGTTCTGCGCCCTATTGGTCACTCGGACGGATTCACCATCAATGGTGTAGCTGCCCTTTCTGTTCAGGTCATTGCTGCCTGCATCCAGGGTCGCATTGTTCCAGTCATCGGTGCCCGCGATAATATTGTTGCCGCCGGTGATCCGCTGCGTTACCGTCTGGGTGATACTGTCGGCTTTCTGGTCAATCGCGGATACTGATTCTTTAACGGTTTTGAATTCCTTCTTGGTGCTGTCCAGGTCGTTGGAAATGGTTGTGGTGGTTTCTTTCAGGCTGCGGACTTCCGTTTTGATTTCATCCGCCGATTGGGAGATCAGGCTTTTGGCGTTTTCCTCTGTTATGTAGTCCCCGCTGCTAGCTGTCCACGCGGTCGGCGCATTGCCGTATTGCAGCATGGGGTGCAACAGTTCAAACTTGTTGGTGTAGTTGCCTGTTCCTGCGTGGGTAGAGCCGCTGCCGATATCCACCCATTTTACGATAGCGTCGCTGGATGGTGTCCACAGCCCGTACCGCAGCACCCAGCCGTTTGTCTGCTTAATTTCGATCTGGTCAGCAGCTTTGATGACCGCCCACGTATTGTTATAATTGATTTCCATGCACAGCTCATCCGTGCCGGAAACAGGCTTGTACATAACGGACAGGCACAGGGTAACGCCCGCTGACACATGTTCGTTCACCGTCTGCCAATGAAAATACCGATTGGAGTTTGCGTTTATTACGGTCGCGCTGCCGGTATCGTTGTACGTGACCGAACTGCCGCTGACCGCGTTGCCTTGCAGCTTGGCGTTCTTGAAGCTCTCGCTGCCCAGGATCAGGTTCCCGCCGCCGGTGATTTTGGTGTCTTTTTTCACCTCCGCCGAAAGCCCGTCCACCGTCTGTTTCAGCTCGCTGTAATTGCCGGAAAGCTCACTCGCGGTCACGGTCAGGCCGTCCACGCTGGTCTTGATCTCCAGCATTTTACCGGTCAGGTTTTTGTAGCTCTGGCTGTTCACCGCGCTGGAACTTTCCCGGCTGGCGCTGCCCACGCTCTCAAAGCTGGCTTTGCCGGAGGAGATTGTGGCGCTCATCAGGTAGGTATCAAATTCCCGCCCGCGTGCGTCCTTAACGTGTACGATCTGCCCGCAGGCAAGGCCGGAACCACTGGGCACGGCCACTTTGCAGGGGGTGTAGGTCACGTTTTTCAGCACGTTGTACAGGTTTTGGACAACGCTTTTCAGGTTGGCTTCGGTGCCGGTTGTCAGCAGCAGATTGCCCTGCACGGCATAGGTGTTGGTGGCGGTGGTGCTGTCGGGGTAGATGACCCCCACGTCACTGTCCGACTGCCGGATCTGGACTTTCTCAATGGCCTTGACCGTGTAGTCCTCGTAGCTCAGGCTGTCAGCATAATAGGCGGTGCTGTTGCTGGCACCGTCCGGGGTGATTTTAACTGTGCTGCGCTTGTCTGTGTAGGTCAGGAATTGCAGCTTGCCGTCTGCATTCATGTGGGCGTAGCAGCCAGCGGCTTCCGCCGCCCAGGAGATAATCTGTCGGCAGGTCAGGTCGTCCGCGTAGAACGCCTGCACGCTGTAGCTGCCATTGATGGGCAGACTGCTGCTGGCAAGCGTAACCCCTGCCCGCTGGCAGGCCAGCTGAACCAGCTGCCAGATGGTCTTGGGGAACTGCACCTGATTGGCCCGCAGCCAGCCGGAAAAGTCTGCATCCAGCTGGGACATGGTGTCATAGGCCGTGACCTTGTAGCTGTTGCGCTTGGTGCGGGTGGGCTTTTCAGCATAGAAGACACCCACCTTGGTGCGGTTCCCGGCATCATCCTGCCGGTAATAGGTCAGGGCGTCCCCGGCGGTAATTTGCAGGCTGCCGCCCGGGTCCGCCCAGATTTCGGCTTCGATGTAGTCCGAAAACGCAGAACCGATGGCAAATTCCTGCCCGGCGTTTACCGCAGTGTGCAGGGTGAGAGCTTTGAGGGTGCTGCCAGCCTCTCCGCCTTTCAGCTCAGTGCCGTTTGGCAGCCGCAAAACGGGGTAGTACATGCTTCACCTCCAATCAGCATTCAATAATGTTAAATTTCAGGTTTTTCCACTGTTTCGTCTTGGCGTTATGCCAGGCGATGCCGTATTTGCTGCAGTAGCAGGTGGTGGTTTCGGTCTCGGTGGAAGATCCGGCTTTTGGGTGGGTGAACTGGAAGGTTGCCTTGCCAGCGAATAACCCGATGGTGTACTTGTACTCGTCATCCGTCAGGCAGCTGTAGGCAATGGGCCAGGTGGCAACCTTTTCCCGCACCACTTCGCGGTGCATGTACCCGCCTTCATCACGGCCGGAATCGCTGGAATCCAGGTCGGAATAGCTCGGTTCAATGTCGCAGTCCGGTGCGTACAGGGATTTGCCATCGATCTGGAACAGATTGGTCAGGGTCACGTCACACACCTCCTGTGGCAATGGCCTGTTTGCGCTGCCAGCGCTGCACGGCGTGGCCCACGTCCTCGTCGGTCAGCTCAATGCCGTACACGGCGGAGAGAATCTCCCGCAGCACGGAAACCACGGCTTCAAAGCCCGCCATCTGGCCCGCCTGCAAATCTTCCATGACCTCGGCCACAGCCTGCTTGATGGTGTCCAGCGGAGCTTCTACGTTGGTGCCGTGACTCTGGTCGCCCAGCACCGCCAGAAACTCCCGGTTCGCCGGGATGACCGCGCCTTGTGCCAGGTAGGGAATTTGCGGGGCGGTCAGGGTGCTGATATGAAACCCAACATGCCCGCCGCCGAACAATTCCGGCAGGTCGAACGACAACCCGTTCAGCGCGTTGATGACCGCATTGATGCCGGTCACAACGGCGGAGATCATCCGATTGATGAAGCCGATGATGCCATTGACGGCGGTCTTGATGGCGTTCGTCATCTTATCCCAGACGGTGCTGACCGTGTTGCCGATGGCCTGCCAGGCAGCATCCCAGTTGCCACGGAACACGGCGCTTAAAAAGTCCGCCAGCCCACGCAGCACAACAACGGCCAGATCGATGGCATCCGCAATAGCCCCAACGGCCACGCCAACAACGTCCGCAATGGCGTTGAATACCTCAGCAAATGCGGGGCCGAACGTGGCGATAATCCACTTGGCCACCGGGGCCAGCAGGTTGTTCCACAGGTCCAGCAGGCAGTTGGCAACGCTTGCCACCAGCAAAAGAATGTCATCCCACAGGGGCTTGAGATGGGAGGACCAGAGGGTAGATAAAATCTGCATCAGGTTAGTAAGGATCGGCTGCAAAACGTTCTGCCACAGGGTGGTAAAAATGCCTTGCAGGTTTTCCAGCGCCAGGGCGGCACTCTGGACAATGGGCTGGCCGTACTCGGCCCAGGTCAGCTGAACGCCGCCCAAAAGATCCTGCCAAACGGTCAGGGCAGCGGTTTTCATCTGCTGCCAGGCTGCATCCCACAGCGCGGCGGCGGGGGCAAGCACAGCCTGTAATGTAGCCCAAAAATTTTGCAGCTGCTGGTTTAATAGAGCCGGCGGGCTTAACTGTGGCGGTTCGGCATCTGCGGCTTTGATTGTTGCAGTGCTGCTGCTTTTGCGGGTGGTGGAAGCCGCCGCAGCTCCGGCACTTTCGGCAAGAGAAGCCTGCAGCCGGTCCAGCTCATCAAATTCCGCAACGCTGCGTTTGGCGGCCTTGGCTGCTTTGGTGGTGCCACTGGCAAGTTTGGCCTGGGCTTTGGCGGCTTTGTTGGCGCTGACTGCTGCTGCGGCGGTCTGCTGCTCAAACTTTTCCACCGGCACGGCGGAGAACGCAGCGTTTACACTGCGGCTTATTTTTTTCAGGGCAGTGCGCAGGCCGTTCAGCGGCTGCTGCGCGGTGTGGGGAGTGGTTTGTGTAGACAGGGCAACCTGAAGGCTGCCTGCATAGGATTTTGGCAAAAGCATCTACCTCCTTATGGGGACTTAATTGGCCAACAGGCGCTGCAGCCGCTGGCGTTCCGCTATCTCTGCCGGATTCAGGCGGGGGCGCAGGTCAACCATGGCTTTGTTTTTGCGGTAGTAGTCCTGTTCCCACGGCTGCAATTTTTGGCCGTGGCGCAGCTTGCTGCGCACCCGCAGCAGGGTAGCCAGCTGGCCGTCCCCAATGCTGTTGAACCAGGCCATAAAGGTCCACCAGTGCAGATAAGGCAGGGCGCGCACTTCGCACCCGGCGGCTTTGTTGATGTCGGCGGCAATCAGCGGGGCGTCCTGTTCCCAGTCCAACAGCGGCGGGGCAGGGGAGCGGGGCAGCGTTTGCCCGCAGTTCAAAAAATCTGCCAGCTTCTGCATGGCCTCCGGATAGTCGCTGCGCGGCAGATCGCCCTCATAAAATAGGGCCAGGGCCACCCGCCAGCGGATGAATTCCGGCTCGCTGGCATCGTTCAACCGATGCAGGATATCCAGAATATCGCGGTAATCCGAATGAATCGAATATGCTTTTCCGCCAACCTCCAGCCGGGTAGGCAGCCGCCAGCTGCTCATACCTGCACCCCGCGCGCGGCGCGCGCTGCCTGGGCCTGCTGCACGGCCAGCGTGGCTTTGGCATCCGCGCACTGGCGGGCACCGGCTTCCAGAATGGGCTGCAATGCCGCAAACAGATTGGTGATGACCCGCTCGCCGTTGCCGGCAACCGCCAGCAGATTGGTGCCGCCCAGCATGGCGTCAAAATCATTGCCGGGGCCAAATACTTCCGCCAGCAGCCCCTTGGCGCGCTGATCCGCCTGGGCCAGCAGCTGTATGGCATCGGTCCCAGTGGGGCTTTGCGCCTGCACCTGCTGTTCCAGCTCTTGCAGCTGATTTTGCAGGGTGCAAAAACGGCTGTAAACATTGGGGTCGCTGGGGTTAAAGCGCAGCACTCCGCCGCCGTGCTCCGGCCCGCCATTGACCGCGTATTCGCGCAGGCCGGTATCAATCGTAAGTTGTTCCATAAAGCCTCCTTTAATGTAACAGAAATCTGTAATAACGATAGATAAAAAATGGTGAAGCGTTGCTGCACACTTCACGAAGAAAAAAGGTGAACAAGAGAATTTTGGTGTACCCTCTGCCAAGGGAACGCCAAACAAAACTTACAGCGGAAATACCGGAATCCTAGGGTGTATCTGAAAAGTCAAAAATTTAGTCTATCTTTTTCTTGTTTTCAAATACACTTTAAGGCAGGTGAACGATATTGGGAAAAGAAATCCTAAACGTAAAACGCAGCCCGGCAGCCGCCGATTTGGGCATTATACAGAACAATAAAAAGATAGCGAAAAACCTATCATTCCAGTATTCTGTAAAATTCTGGACCTTGTGGTTATCATAACGCAATATTACAGAAATGTCAACAATAAAATTCAGAAAACCGAAATTACGATGGAATACCGGTACCGTAATACTCCACAAAAGCCCGCAAACATAAAAACTCTCCGCCGCACAGTGCAATGTTGTGGGCGGAGGGAGAGCCGTGTTTAGAGTGATTTGCTGCGTTAGAGCGCGGTAGCAAAACAAAAATGATGCAGACAAAAGTAAACGAGAGGAGATAAGCAGACCGGAAACATCCGGCACAACACAACAAAAAAGCTCCAGCGCCTTCTACCCTTATGGCGCTGGAGCGAACTTACTTGATTGGAGTCATAGCCTCATACCCGATTGTATTATTTTTCGGACCGTTTGCACATTTTCATGGCAACCTCATCCTTTAACTTTGATCGAATGTTTTTAAACCTGGTTTTCTTTGTTTTGCAAATCGGAAACGGGTTTCATTCGCTGTTGTTCGATGATTTTGCGTTTGCTTGAAATTTCTGATTCCCTTTGGTTCGTTATTTGCTGCCTGGAAACATTTTGCAAGGAAAACGATTCTTGGTGCATCTGTGGAACGGGGAAGTGAACTTCAATAACTTTGTGCAGGGTACCTGAATTTGATGCCAGAGGTTGATTCCTCTTTGCTCTAGTACATCGGAGTTTCTCCTTTTGGGGGCGGTGCGCTTGCACCAGCCAGATCAGGTGAAGCATTATTTGTTCGGCGGAGTTAAATCTTTCATAACAATCACCGGTGATTCTGGGTTTCTATTTACGCTTTTGCGTACCAGGTTTTGAACCTGTAATTTTCTATTTAGAATCCTGTCGTCAGTTCTTCATCTAATCTATGTAAACGCGGGGAACTTTTTCTGACGGGATTTCCTGAGCACTGCATTTTAAGCAAGCTACGAACCTTGCATCTTAACTTTTATATCTTTTACAGGTAATGACCTGCGGCTGTTAATGAGGTTCGTTTGCTTTCAGCAGGCCCAGGCCCGCCGGTGATGAATGGGATCTTTGAAATTAGCCATTGGACTTGAGCCTCCTTTCTTACGAATCCTGCCGGCTTTGCCATCTTACTTTCAAGTCCTTCGGTAGCCTCCCGGTCCCTGCTTTCCCGGAGTTCTTCAAGTGTTCCCATTTAGACCTCTTACCGGAAGCCTTTGCGAAATCTGCTTGAAGCTGTCGGGAAAACCGCCGTGCCTTGTTCCGATGCTATTGAAAGTGGCTTTTGCTTGGAGCTTTTAGCTCCTTATCTCCGGCTGTTTTCTTTCTGTGACTATACTATACAATACCCTAAGGAATTTGTCTATTCGCAGATATCCCAAACAAAATATGAATTATTCGTGCATGTTATGGATAGATATTGCCTTGACGAATGTGGTATAATAAATATGTTGGGTGTGCAAAAGCGTGGGCCTGTCGGTTGGCAGGCCCACGCTTTTTAGTTTTGTATTGAAGAGCGGTATTGCCCTAACTAATTCACATGCTCTCCGGCACCGTAACCTTGAACATGGTCAGCACGTTGCGGATCACGCTGCGCACGGCCAGGCACAGGGCCATGCGGCACTGGCGAACGGCAGGGTCAGCTTCCAGAATGCGGCAGGCATTGTAGAAGCGGTGGAACGCCGTGGCAATGTCGATAACATAACGGGTAATGCGGGCCGGGTCATACTTTTCTGCTGCGGCAGCAATCTCAGCCGGGAAAGCGGAAAGCAGACGCAGCAGAGCCTGCTCGCTGGGGTCAGTCAGCAGGCTGGCATCCAGGGCATCGGCACCCTCAAAGGTCACACCGGCGGCTTCCAGCTTTTTCAGCACGGAGCAGATGCGGGCGTGGGCGTACTGGACATAGTAGACCGGGTTTTCGCTGTCGTTGCGCACAGCCAGGTCAAGGTCGAAATCCAGAGTGGAGGAGCTTTCGCGCTGGTTGAAGAAGAAACGTGCGGAATCAATGGGCACTTCGTCCAGCAGGTCGGTCAGGGTGATGGCCTTGCCGGTACGCTTGCTCATACGCACCGGTTTGCCGTCGCGCATCAGGTTGACCATCTGCATCAGCACAACATCCAACTTGGTGCCGTCCAGGCCAACGGCGTCCATGGCACCCTTCATGCGGGCTACATGGCCGTGATGGTCGGCACCCCAAATGTCGATGGCACGGTCAAAACCGCGCACGGCCAGCTTGTTGTAATGGTAGGCAATGTCGGCGGCAAAATAGGTGGGAATGCCGTTGGCGCGTACCAGAACTTCGTCTTTGGCTTCCTCTTCGCCGTCGGCGTTTTCGTCCTTCTTGCGGTTTACAACGCCGTACTTGGAAGCATACTGGGCGCTGCGGTACATGATGGCACCGTCCTCGGCCTTGTAGCAGGCACCCTTGTCCATCAAGATTTTGATGACATCATCCACAGCGCCGCTTTTGTGCAGGTCGCTTTCGTGGAACCAGACATCATAGGTGATGCGGTACTTGCCCAGGTCGCGCTGCAGCCCGGCAATGTTCTTGGGCAGAGCATCGGCAATCAGGGCATCTTTCAGCTCTTCAAAGTCCTTATCGACATAGGAATTGCCGTGAATTTCGGCAAACTCTTTGGCGCGAGCAATAATGTCAGCGCCCTGGTAGCATTCTTCCGGCAGGGGAACGGCCTCTTCGCCTTTGTACAGCTGCAGGTAGCGGATGGCCAGGCTCTTGCCGAACTTCTGGATCTGGTTGCCTGCATCGTTGATGTAGAACTCGCGGGTCACATCATAACCGGCCCAGTCCAGGCAGGCAGCCAGGCAGTCGCCCAGAGCACCGCCGCGGGCGTTGCCCATGTGCATGGGGCCGGTGGGGTTGGCAGAAACAAATTCAACGTTGTAGCGCTTGCCTGCACCGCCGTCCGTGCGGCCGTATTCCGGCTCAGTGGCAGCAGCCTGCAGCACGCTGGTAAACCAGTGGGCACCCAGGAACAGGTTGATGAAGCCGGGGCCTGCGATCTCTACACGGTCGAACAGGCTGCCCTCCAGGTTCAGGTGGTCCACAATGGCCTGTGCAATCTGGCGCGGAGCCTTGTGGAACGCACGGGCACCGGCCATGGCGGCGTTGGATGCAATATCGCCGTTTTTGACATCGGCGGGAATCTCAACAATAAATTCCGGCAGCGGGGCTTCCGGAAGGGAACCGTCCACCACAGCAGCATTCAGCGCGCCGGTCAGCAGCTCACGCGCCGTATCCAGCGCAGCCTTGCGGGGGTTATAGTATTTGTAATTCACGTTGTACCTCCAGTTTGGAAGTTAGGAGGGAGAAGTTAGGAGTTGGGAGTTTAAGGTGCGGCCTGTGCCGCAATTTTGAAAAACAGCCGCACAGCTGATCGTTAAAATTTGTGCGCGTCAGCGCACACCAAAAACTCCTAACTCCTACTTCCTAACTCCTAACTAAAAATTTATTCAACTTCAGTTTCCTGCTTTTTCAGCGGCTCTACTGTGATAAGCACGGAATTGCGGCTGATTAAGGTTTCGGCGCCGGAATCCAGCGTGTAGCTGAACTGCAGCTCGCCGCCATCCGGCAGCAGGTTGTGCTCAATCACATCAGCGGCCACGCCAAGGCTGATGGAACCGTACCCGGTTTCGTAATGGCACAGGTGGCGGATGCCTTTTTCAATAATCAGCTGGCTGGATGTTTTGCCAAAGCGGGTCATGCTGACCAGCCGGGCATCCTGGCTGACGCGCACCGTGGTGGTACATCCGGCGTAACCGGTGGCTTCGGTTTCAGCATACACGATGTAGTAGCTGTTGCCGCGCTGCACAAAGTTGCCGCGGGTCATCAGCTCCACGGTGTCGTTTTCGCCGTTCTGCTCCATGGTGCCTTTGATGGTGATGAGGTAATTTTCTTCAACAGGTTTTGCCATAATAGTTTAATTCCTTAATACGTTTCAATGGCGATCTGTTCCACCGGGCCGCCCGCTTCGCTGCCCATGAACAGCCGCTCCTGCTTGGCAAAGCCGTCCGGGGTATCGCTGACAAAAAAGCGGGTGGTGCCGCCGGTGTTGCGCCCGCTGGAAATCCCAAGGTCATCCAGCGCGGTGGCGGTGGCAATGGCGGTCAGCTTGCCGGGGTCAATCAGCGTTACGCTGTCGCCCACAAAATCGCCGATCATTTTTTTCAGCAGCGGGTAGTGGGTGCAGCCAAGGATCAGGGTGTCAATGCCGGAATCCCGCACGGGGGTCAGGTATTCCTCAATCATCAGCTGGGTCACTTTGTCGCCGTTCACATAACCGTTTTCAACCAGCGGTACAAACAGGGGGCAGGCGCGGGCAAAAATCTGAACCCCCGGCACCAGATCTTTCAGCTGGGTGGCATAAGAATCGCTGCGGATGGTGGCCGCTGTGCCAATCACGCCGATGCGTTTGTTTTTGGTGGCGGTAGCGGCTGCGCGGGCTGCCGCACCGATCACGCCGGTGTAGGGTACCGGCAGCTGGGCAGCTTCCGCCGAAGGATAGGTGGAAGATACTGTGCCGCAGGCCGCCATAATGAACTTGACATTCTGGGAAAGCAGGAACCGGATATCCTGCTGGGCGTACCGCACGATCACATCGTGCCCGCGGGAACCGTAAGGCACGCGGCCGGTATCGCCAAAATACACAATATCTTCGCCCGGCAGCAGGCGGCGCAGCTGGCGCACGGCGGTCAGCCCGCCAAGGCCGCTGTCAAATACGCCGATGGGACGAGTATCCATCAGTAAGCACCTCGCTTTTTGCTCAGTGCAAGGCCGATTAGCTTATCAACCAGGGCGGCAAAGCTGTAGCCCTCGTTTTCCATCAGCTTGGGGTACATGCTAATGGGGGTAAAGCCCGGCAGGGTGTTCAGCTCATTGCAAAGCACGCGTCCTGTGCCGTGCTCTACAAAGAAATCGCACCGGGCAAGACCAGCGCAGCCCAAAGCCAGGTAAGCGCGGGCGGCCAGCGTTTTGACTTCGTCCAGCTTCTGGTCCGGCAGGTGGGCGGGAATCACCGTCTTGGATATACCGTTTTTATACTTGTCGTCATAGGTATAAAACTCTGCGCCGGCCAAAATCTCGCCGGGGCGGGTGGTGCGCACTTCCTGCGGGTTATCCGGGTTGCCAATGGCGGCACATTCCACTTCCTGCCCATCAATAAACTCTTCAAACACCACTTTGTCATCTTCCCGCAGGGCGGTGTCAATGGCGGTGTTCAGCTCTTCACGGTTGTGGGCCTTGGTGATGCCCACGCTGGAACCTGCATTGGCCGGTTTGACAAAGATCGGGTAGGGCAGGCGGTTTTCCACGCGGGTCAACAGGGTGCTGCGCTGGGTTTCCGCTTCGGCTCGGACGGCGCTGCACCAGTGGCAGTGGGGCACATGATAGGCGTCCATGATGGTATTGGCAACGGCTTTGTCCATGCAGGCAGCGGATGCCAGAACGCCGCAGCCCACATAGGGGATGGCAGCCAGCTCCAGCAGGCCCTGAATCGTGCCGTCCTCGCCGTTTTTGCCGTGCAGGATGGGGGCGACCACATCCACCGGCAGCAGTTCATAGCCGTTGGCGCTGTGCACCAGCAGGCCATGGTCGCTGCGGTCCGGGCTGAGCACGCAGGGCACGCAGGAAGCATCCTGCTCCCAGCTGCCGCTGCGCATGCCCTCGGTAGAGCCGCTGTATTTCAGCCAGCGGCCCTGTTTGGTAATGCCCACCAGAATCACTTCATATCGGTCCGGCATGGTGGCAAGGGCATCCGCCCATGCCGCAGCCGAAACACAGCTGACCTCATGCTCGCTTGAACAGCTGCCAAACAGCAGGGCCACGCGGATCTTGTTTGCTTGTTGTTTCATATTGTCAGGTATGCTCCCTTTTTGTTTTCGGCCGGTTCCGGGGCAGTTTGCCGCCGGAACCTGGCTGTATGGCATAACACTACACTTTAATACTATATCATATTTATGCGGTTTATGCCAGTGGTTGTCCGCTATTTCCGGGATTTTTTGCGCAAAACAAAATCCCCGCAGCCCGCCGGTGCAAAACAGGGGCCGCGGG
>ENA-OPBF01001885-OPBF01001885.1-human-gut-metagenome-genome-assembly--contig:-NODE-1885-length-12852-cov-1.734860_pt1 | contig 12852 bp, 7 predicted proteins | sample MGYA00241067_ERZ501450 | MGnify/ENA primary metagenome ERZ501450 (study PRJEB25962, sample SAMEA2042516) | human gut metagenome | biome: human gut; feature: human-associated habitat; material: faeces... | reverse complement strand
TGCAGGAATGGAAATGTATTATGCCAAATTAAAGGACAATAATGCATCAACACCACGATTAAAAGATTATTGGAAAAGTGATGATGATAGCGGAATTGGTCCATCGCCTAAGATAACTGCAGAACTAACAAAGGGAGAGACATATTACTTTGTTTTTGGACCTTATATAACAGAATATGGAGATTTTAAGCTGACAATAACGTGTGTGCATACAAAAACGCATGTTGAAGGAAGAACGCTTGAAAACTGTGAGCAGGGAGGCTATACCGGAGATGTTGTATGCGATACATGTGGAAAAGTAATAGAAAATGGCACTACAGTTGAACCTTCAGAGCATACGCCGGGTGATTTAGAGAATGCCAGAGTGAACAGTTGTTATTTAGATGGCTATACAGGAGATAAACACTGTACGGTATGTAATATGCAACTTCAGCAAGGAGAAGTAATTCCTAAATTCGAACACGAATATGAAAATGATGTATGTAAAAACTGTGGAAGAATAAGAAATGTACAGAAGAATAAAGTATATGATACTCAAATAACTAAAGACTTACCAATTCAGGTAATAGAATATACTGCAGATAAGGATGAATATATTAGTTTTTATTGTAGTAATAAAACCGGTTGGGACAGTTATGGATTCTTATTTGATTCAGAGAATTATAGTGATGAAATGATAAGAAATGAGCTTGATAAATTCTTTGATGAAGACGAATACAAAATACGATTTAATAATGCTCTTGACTCTGATGATGATGGTGGAAACAATGGAGCTCCACAGGTTGAATACGAGCTTACTAAGGGTGAAAAATATTATTTTGTAGTTGTACCTTATGGCTATAATGATGAGTATGAATATGGCGAATTTACCATAACTGTTGGTTGTGCACATTATAATATTCATGTAGAAAATAAAACAATTAATAGTTGTGAAGAAGGAGGTTATACCGGAGATATTATCTGTGATGATTGTGGAGAAACAGTAGAAGAAGGAGTAACCATAGAACCTCACAGTGAACATTCTTATTATGAATATAACAGAAAAGATGCAACGTGTAATGAATATGCAAAGACTTATTACAGATGTAGGTATTGCAATGCTAAGAAAACTGAAATAGATACTAATGCAGGATATGGTTCACATAAATATGAATTTGTAGGTAGCATAGAAGCAACATGTACAACAGACGGATATCTTGGAGATTACAAGTGTATATATTGTGGAGAAGAAAGTGAAAATCAGCCTACAAATAAAATTATAAAAGCATATCATGATTATCCGGAAGGAAGCAGAAATCAATATTTTATATATGATTATAATATGGTCAAGGCAACATGTGAAAAGGATGGTTATACCGGCGATGTATACTGCCCAATTTGTAAAGAAACAATAGAAAAAGGCAAAGTAATAAACAAATTAGGTCATTCATTTAAAGATGGTGTTTGCGAGGAATGTGGTGCAGAAGAAGAATTCGTAAAACAACAAAAAGACGGATATTTTGAAATTACTACATTTGAAGACCTGATATTATATTTGAAAAATATTTACAGTGGTATTAATGGAAAACTTATGAGTGACATTACATTCCCTGAAAACTATGAGGATGAAGATGATCTTATAGGAAATGTGAATGCAGTAAATATTATTTTTGATGGTAATGGCCATTCGATATCAGGAATCAACCAAAGAGGAGAAAACAGACCATTATTTAATTTTGTTTATTCTAGTGAAATAAAGAACATTAATATTAAATATGTAAATGAAAACTTTACAAGTGGAATGGCTACAGACATAGCAATTGGAGCAAAAAATTCAGTTTTTAGAAACTGTAGTGTTAGTGGTAACAAAAATCTTAATAACCTTAATGACTGTTTATCAGCAATGGTTTGTTTTGCGGATAATTGTAAATTTATCGGTTGCACAAATAATGCTAATGTTACAGGTACGGGATCAGGTGGAACAGCAGCAGGAATTGCATATATAATAACTGAAAATACTATTGTAGAAGATTGTGTGAACAATGGAAAATTATCTATGCAAAATGGCATGGCAGCAGGAATTGCAGTCAATGTATATTCAAGCACAATTAAGAACTGTATAAATAATGGTAGTATTAATGGCTATAATATAGCAAGCGGAATAGTAATTGATGTTCAGGGAGACCTTATTCCGGGGACAACTGAGATATCAGGTTGCATAAATAAGGGAAGAATAGAAGCAAATAGTTACTATGATTATTATGCATCCGGAATCTGTTCTAAATATAAAGGTAATTTTGATTCACCGGGGAAACTAATAATAAGTAATTGTGTAAATGAAGGATATGTCAAAGGTGGTACAGTAGCCGGAATTATTTGTGAAGCCAATGGAAAGTTAGAAATAACAAGTTGTGAAAACAATGGAAATATTGATGGAGATGATAGCGCAGCAGGAATCTGTGAATATATAAATAATGCACAGAATCACAACAAAATAAAAATTAGTAATTGTAAAAATAACGGAGATATATCAGCAGAAAGTGCAGCCGGAATAGTTGATTATGGATATTACTTTGATATTAACAATTGTATAAATAATGGAAATATTTTATCTGACAGATATGGCGGAGGAATATTAGCATATGTATATGGTGTAAATGGTTCTGAATTAATTAATAATGGCGATATAAATGCATACGAATATGCCGGAGGAATTTGTGCATATGATGAAGGAAAATCAACGTATGATAAATTATACAATTCAGGAAAAATTGATACTAGAAATATTGCAGCAGATAAGAATAGTCTTGTAAATTCTGATGAAGAAATAAACGTAACTAACTCAGAAGAAAAACATGTACATAACTATGATAGCGAAGCAAATATTATTAAAGCAACATTAGAAGCTGACGGTTACAGGGAATTTAAGTGTTATTGTGGTGACAGTAAAAAAATTGCAATAAGCAGAATTGATAGTGTTAATATTTCAAATGAAAAATATGAATACACTGGAAATTCAATTGCATTACCAACAGTAACAGTTACTGATGCAGCTGGTGAAATTGTATCAGACCAGTATTATACAGTTACATTTAAAAATAAAACTACAGGTGCTGTGGTTACTGAAATTAAGGACACAGGAACATATGAGGTTATAGTAACATTTAATACATTATATGAAGGTGAAGTTGCAAAAGAAATTACAGTTGTAAATAATTCCGGAACAACTCCGGCAGATACAACACCGGGAGGTACAAATAATTCCGGAACAACAAATGTAAGCAATTCTGATACAACAAACAAAACAGACAATGATAACTCTGTTACAAAACCGGGCAAAGTTAAGAAGGTGACAACAAAGGTTAATAAGAAAAAGAGTGTTATCATTAAATGGAGAAAACAGAAAGCTGTTACAGGATATCAGATTAGATATTCAGTTAACAAAAAGATGAAAAAAGCAAAAATTAAAACTATTACAAAGAATAATGCAAAAGCTGTTCTTAAAAAATTGAAACCTGGAAAATACTTTGTTCAGATTCGTGCATACAAAGTGGTGAACGGAAAGAAAGTAGCAGGAAAATGGAGCAGCAAAAAAGTGGTAGTAATAAAGAAGTAGAGAACAAAAAAGCTAATTAAATATAAGCAGAAACTAATTACAAGCAGAAATTAAGACTGTGAAAAATATTTAAATGCTCCCTTCAAGAAAGATAAGTGAAATAGTAAAAATCACTTGCTTTATAGAAGGGAGCATTTTTATGTGAAAATGCTATACTATTATTTCTTTTGTAATAAAAATAATCTGTTCATACCATCCTGCCACGGATAAGGAAATTCAAGATAGCGAATAATCTCATAATGTTTTTCAAAACTTTGCTTCCATGAAGCAGTATCTAACTCACGATATCTAAGAACGCCATTCTCCTCGAAAAGATTATCCTTTATCTGAGTGAATCCCCATGCCTTCATATCAGATTTCTCATAATATGGATTGAGTTTAACGAACATAAGTCCTGAAGGAACAAGCAAATCCGTAAGCCGTCTAAAAGTCTTTAAAGCAACATCCTTAGGCATAACATCTAAAACGTTAGACAAAATAATACCATCAAAACTATTACTATTATAATTATCAAAAAAAGAAATATCGCCAATTTGGAAATCAAGATTGTGATAATTGTTTACGGAAGCAAATTTTTTGGCAAATTCAATTCCTGTTTCAGATAAATCCACTCCTAGTCCTGAATCTGTATTTCCAAATTCATAGCACTGAAAAAGAATATCTCCTGTTCCACAACCAAAATCTAATATGTTTTTGCATTTGCTTGCAAATATATCAAGGCAAATATCAAACATAGGCTCAACAGATAATGATTTTCCCTTTAAATCTACAATTTTACAATTAGAATAAACATCATTCCACATGTTTATTGAACGATCGTAATCACGCTTGATAAAGTCTCCATTATTAGCGGTATTGTCAGAAGAATCGGATAATTTGTTGATATTTTTTTGAAATTTTGATTCCATTTTAATTCACCCCACTTCTAAGAAAAAAATTGATTGATAATAGAATAATTATAACTTATTAAAAAATATTTTGTTATTTTTATTTTTACAAGTATACAATTTTATTTTTATTTTTGATATAGTGAATAGTGAGATTGTAGAGGAACTAATGATGAAAATGGGGAGAGGAAAAAAATTATGACATTACAGGAATTTATTACCAAATTCAATGTAAAATTAAATAAACAACAGTTAGAAGCAGTGCAGAGCGTTGAAAAACCTACACTGCTTTTAGCTGTGCCGGGAAGCGGAAAAACAACAGTTTTGGTTACAAGATTAGGTTATATGATTTACTGCATGGGAATTAGACCGGAAGAAATTCTTACGGTTACATATACAGTGGCTGCGACAAATGACATGAGAAAAAGATTTGCGGCTATATTTGGAGTTGAACTTGCTAAAAGACTCGAATTTAGAACTATAAATGGAATATGTGCAAAAATAATAGGATATTATGGAAGATGTGTTGGGAAAAAGGCTTTTGATTTAGTGACTGATGAGAGTTATAAAATTAAACTTTTGTCTGCCATTTACACAGAACTTATTCATCAATATCCAACAGAAAGTGATTTAAAAAATATAAGCACATTAATTACTTACATAAAAAATATGCAACTTTCAAAAGAAGAGATAGATAAAGTTGGTAACGAACAGGACATACCACTTTTAAAAATTTATAGCGCATATTGTGATGAAATGAAAAAGCAATCACTTATGGATTATGATGACCAAATGGTGTATGCCCTGACTATGCTAAAAGTATCGCCACAGATTTTAGAATATTTTCAGGAAATGTATAAATATATTTGTGTGGATGAGGCACAGGATACCTCTAAAATTCAGCATCAGATTATCGCCTTACTTGCAAGTAAATATAAAAAAGTATTTATGGTAGGAGACGAAGACCAAAGTATTTATGGGTTTAGGGCAGCCTACCCTGAGGCACTTCTTTCATTTGAAAAAAATTATAAAGACGCAAATGTATTGCTAATGGAAGAAAATTTCAGGTCAAATGCAAAAATTGTTACTGCAGCAGACAGATTTATACAAAAAAATAAATTCAGACATGAAAAACACATGAAGGCATTTAGAGAAGCAGGGGCATACATACAGAAAATTCATTTGAAAAACCGACGGTCACAATATACATATTTGACAAAAGTGGCTGAAAATACAGACACGGAAACAGCAGTTCTTTATAGAGACAATGAAAGTATTATTCCGTTGGTTGATTTACTCGAAAGAAAAGAAATTCCATATAAGATAAAAAATGCGGACCTTACATTTTTTTCACATCGAGTTGTTATGGATATAAAAAATATAATCAGATTTGCAATAGAACCGGCAAATACAGAAATATTTATGCAAATGTTCTACAAGATTAGTACATATATGAGTAAGGCGGTGGCGATAGAGGCATGTAAAATAAGTGTTGAAAAAGGAATGACAATTTTAGATGCGGCACTTGATTATGGAAAGATTCCGGCGGGAACGCGAAAAAGTATAAAATCAATGCAGACGCATTTGAACAGATTGCTTGAAGAGAGTGGAAGCAAGGCAATTTACAGGATTATACATTTTATGGGGTATAAGGACTATTTGAAAAGAGCAAATATAAATGATAGCAAATTAAGTATAATACAGGCGATTGCATATAATGAGCCGTCAGCGGTAGCTTTAATAAACAGACTTGATGAACTGGCAATGTTAATAAAAGAAAAGCCATATGATGCAAATTGCAAATTTGTTTTATCAACTATTCATTCAAGTAAAGGTTTAGAGTATGACAAAGTATATATAATGGATGTAGCGGATGGCATTTTCCCGGAAAATGTAATAGCGAATTATGAAAATAGTAAGAAAAAAGACGATGAAGCAAAAGAATATGAAGAGGAAAGAAGACTATATTATGTTGGAGTGACAAGAGCCAAAGATGAACTTTGCATATTCGAATTCGATGATGGCTCAACATTTACAAATGAACTGCTGGGACTAAAAACATCAGAGAATACAGGTTGTTCATTTGTGGAAGAAAAAATGTCCAACTCAAGAGATTTATCAAATTTTTCAATTGATTATAAAGAAAAAATTTCTAAAAAATCTCAAGCTTATAAAAATAGTATAGATTTAACAAAACCAATTTCATATCAGAAAACAGAAGCAAAGCACAAAAAAGTAACGGAATCGGAGTATGCTGACAAAATTGAAGAAATATATTTGACAGGAACAATAGTGCATAAAAAGTATGGATTGGGAAAAGTACTTAAAATATCCGGAGATTTGCTAAAAATTGAGTTTGAAGGAAAAATTACTAAGTGCAAATTGAAGTTTATGATGGAACACAATTTAATTGAGTAAAAGGTAATTAATTCAATGTGGGACGGAGTATAATTTAATTGGGTAAAAGATAATTAATTTAATGGGGATGGAAAGTAGTTTAAAGAATTTAATTTAATGCACGATGGAGCATAATTTAAAAGATATTATATGAAATATGTTTTATTCGCATGTTGTCTTGTGAAAAAGAAAATAATTATATATAATATCAGAGGATTTAAAGGTTAAAAATTATTAAAATAAAATTTGGAGATTAAAATGGACGAAAATTTGAAAAAAGAAATAGAAAACAGAAGAACATTTGCAATCATTTCCCACCCGGATGCAGGTAAGACAACGTTAACAGAAAAATTTCTGTTATACGGAGGTGCAATTAACACAGCTGGTTCAGTAAAGGGAAAGGCAAATTCAAAATATGCGGTTTCTGACTGGATGGGAATTGAAAAGGAAAGAGGAATTTCAGTTACTTCATCAGCATTGCAGTTTAATTATGAAGGATATTGCATTAACATTTTGGATACTCCGGGACATCAGGATTTCTCGGAAGACACATACAGAACTTTAATGGCAGCAGACTCAGCAGTAATGGTAATTGACGCTTCAAAGGGTGTTGAAGCACAGACAATTAAGCTTTTCAAAGTTTGTGTAATGAGACATATTCCAATTTTTACATTTATAAATAAGATGGATTTGGAAGCAAGAGATCCATATGAACTTTTAGAAGAAATTGAAAATGTTTTAGGAATAAAGACATGCCCAATTAACTGGCCAATAGGTTCAGGTAAAAGATTTAAAGGTGTTTACGATAGAGATACAAAGAAAATATCAATGTTTCAGGCAGTATCTGTCGGTGGTGCAAAAAGTGCAGCAGAAACAACTTATGATTTAGAAGATGAAGCGTTCAAAGGTGAAGTTGGGGATGAATTATATGACCAGCTTATGGATGATGTAGAATTGTTAGACGGAGCAAGTGAACCATTTGATCAGGATTTGGTTGATAAAGGTGAATTATCTCCGGTATTCTTCGGTTCAGCTTTAACTACATTTGGTATAGAAACATTTTTGGAGCATTTCTTAAAAATGACAGAATCACCACTTCCAAGAATGTCAGATATAGGATTAATTGATCCGATAACAGAACCATTTTCAGGATTTGTATTTAAAATTCAGGCAAACATGAACAAGGCACATCATGACAGAATTGCATTTATGAGAGTATGTTCAGGCAAATTTGATGCTACAAAAGATGTGTTCCATGTACAAAGTGGAAAGAAAATGAAATTATCAAGACCGCAGCAGATTATGGCGCAGGATAGAAAAGTAATAGATGAGGCATATGCAGGAGACGTAATTGGTGTATTTGATCCGGGAATTTTCTCAATTGGTGATACAATTTGTACTCCGGGCAAAAAATTCACTTACGAAGGAATCCCTACATTTGCACCTGAACATTTCTGCCGACTTGTAGCACTTGATTCCATGAAGCGTAAACAGTTCATGAAAGGTGTAACACAGATTGCACAGGAAGGTGCTATACAGATTTTCCAGGATTATAATCTTGAAATGTCAGAGATAATCGTAGGTGTTGTAGGAACTCTTCAGTTTGACGTATTAAAATACAGAATGGAAAATGAATATAGCTGTGATGTAAGACTTGAGCCATTACCTTACGGTCACATCAGATGGGTTAAAGATCCTGCAACAGATTTGAACAGCATAAAATGCCCAAGTGATACTAAGAAAGTTAAGGACATGAAAGGAAATCCTTTGATTTTATTTACAAATGAATGGTCAATAAGACTTTTATTAGAAAGAAACGAAGGAATCGAGCTTACAGAATTTAAGAAGAATTAGATTGATTGGAAAACCGGTTCTGGAAACTTGTAATTTAATTTAAATGAGTTAGGGAAACCGGTTTTGGAAAACTTGTAATTTAATAAAACCGAATTAAAGAAAATATAAAAAGGATGGAATCTTTGTTATGGGATTTCGTCCTTTTTATATTTTAAAGTCTGGTCGTGGATTATGTAGATTAGAAATAAAGGGGGAATTTGTTGCTTTAACGGCATGTAAAATAAAAGTAGGTTTGAAATTTCTCTTTTGAAAATTCCCAAATGAGTAATAAAAAATGACATAATACAAGTTAGAGAATAAAACAAGCCCGGACAATATAATAAACAGGCAGGCACAGCCCGGCAAAAAAATAAATGTGATATTATTCTTTCCTGAATTGTTATATTATTAGAAAGATCTTTCAAAGCAACAAGGAGGAAAGCAGTGGAAACGCAAAAGTACAAAGAATTTGTATCGGAATATGCAAATATGGTATTTAAAATTGCTTATAATTATTGCCGAAACAAATATGATGCCGAAGACATAGTCCAGAATACATTTTTAAAACTTTTACAATATAAAGGCGAATTTGCTGATGGTGAACATGCAAAAAGATGGCTTATAAGAGTGACTGTAAATGAATCGAAAAACATGTGTACATCATTTTGGCACAAAAGAATAGTTTCGCTGGAAGAATCCAAATCAGATGCCGAATTTTCTTTTGAAAATGATGAAGAATCAGAACTATATGATGCAGTAATGAAGCTTGGCGAAAAATACAGAATAGTAGTTCATTTGTATTATTACGAAGAATATTCAGTAAAAGAAATTTCAGAAATATTAAACATAAAAGAAACTACAATTCAAACAAGACTTATGAGAGCTAGAGCAAAAATTAAAAGTATGGTCAAAGGAGATTGGTTAGATGAATAAATATAAAGAAATGTTTGACAAAATAAATATTTCAGACGAGTGTTTAAGAAAGGTGGAACATATGGAAAAGAATAATCACAAAATAAAGAAATTCAGAATACGTTATGTGGCGGTTGCAGCAGTTATGCTTGCTATATTTGCAATGACAGATGTTGTGTCTTATGCGGCAACCGGAAATGGAATAACAAAGCATGTCCATGTATTTTTGGATAACAATAGTGACAAAAAAGAAATTAAAGAAAATGGCAAAGGAAAATACATTTACGAGGGCGAAGACAAGAAGTACGAGCTCGAAATGAATGAAGATGAAATGGAAAAAGAGGGCATAAATGCTGAGGTAAATGTTGATGAGAGTAGCGGAGAGGTAAATATAGAACTAAAGGCAAATTAATCAAAAAAATAAATCTAAAAATAAATATATGTCGACAAACAAAAACAAACAAAAGAAGTCCACAGGCGAATTAAAATTATGAAATTCTCTTGTGGGCTGTTTTTATGCTTTAAAATAAGTGAAAACAGAACAGAGTTTCGAAAAAATAGCAAAATCGAGTCCTGAAAAAGGGACAGTGAATGTGAGAAAATGAAGTCATAAAAGGAAAAAGAAAAATAGCAGCTATAAAGGAGGAAAAAATGATGGCAGATAAGATTTATTTTACAATTACAGGAACAGGATTTTTTGAAGGTGACGAATTTTTTGAAAAGGATATGGAAGTGCTTCTTGAGAAAGAACCGGACAACAAATATGACCACGAAGCAATTCTTGTAAAAATGCCGGGAATTGGAAAAGTTGGGCATGTGGCAAATAGTTGTAGTACAGTCATTGGCGAGTCATATAGCGCCGGACGTATTTATGACAAAATTGGCGACACAGCAGTTGGAAAAGTGCTTTACAAAATGCCAAGAGGAATTTTGTGTGAATTAGTAAAACCAGTAGATGAAATTAAATTTTAAAGAAGAGATATTTCAAATAGAAATGAGTTAAAGAAAAACAAATCAAATTATGCAAGAAATAAGACTTATGTGGTAGAATATCTTTATGTGCTTAAGTGCAATTATATTACGAAAATAAAGCACAGGAGGAGTTTTAGAAATGAACAAACAACAGTTAGCAGCAAAGATATGGGAGTCTGCCAATAAAATGAGATCAAAGATAGAAGCCAATGAATACAAGGACTATATTTTGGGCTTTATTTTCTATAAATATCTTTCAGACAAAGAAGAAAAATGGTTACACGAAATTGACTATCAGGATGAGGACATTAAGGAGTATGTTAATGAAGAAGATGAAGAATTGGTTCATAATGCACATACAAAACTTGGATATTTTATAGCATATGAAAATTTATTTTCCACTTGGATAAATATGGGGGCAGATTTTAGTGTAGATAATGTAAGAACAGCATTATCATCATTTTCCAGATTAATATCACCTTCACACAAAAAGGTTTTTGAAGGTATTTTTGCAACACTTGAAACAGGACTTAGCAAATTAGGTGACAATACAAAGTCTCAGACCAAGGCAATTAGCGATTTAATACATTTGATTAACGATATCCCTATGGATGGCAAACAAGACTATGATGTATTAGGATTTATTTATGAATATTTGATTAGTCAGTTTGCAGCAAATGCAGGAAAGAAAGCTGGGGAATTTTATACTCCACATGAAGTATCTTTAATGATGTCAGAAATTATAGCAAATCATTTAAAAGGACATGACAAAATTAGAATTTATGATCCGACATCAGGTTCAGGTTCTTTGTTGATTAATATTGGACGAGCTATTTCAAAATATATGAATAATAAAAATAATATTCGATATTATGCACAGGAATTGAAGGCTAATACATATAACTTGACAAGAATGAATTTGGTAATGAGAGGAATTATTCCAGATAACATTGTCACTAGAAATGGTGACACATTGGAGGATGACTGGCCATATTTTGAAGAGTCGGATCCGGTTGCAACTTATGATCCATTATATGTAGATGCAGTAGTAAGCAATCCGCCATATTCTCAGCAGTGGGATCCATCAGGAAAAGAGAATGATCCACGTTATTCAAGGTATGGACTGGCACCAAAATCAAAAGCAGATTATGCTTTCTTATTGCATGATTTATACCATTTAAAACCGGATGGTATTATGACAATTGTTCTTCCTCATGGTGTTCTCTTTAGAGGCGGAGAAGAAGGAGAAATAAGAAAGCAATTAATTGAACAGAATAATATAGATGCAATTATTGGATTACCTGCAAATATTTTCTTTGGAACAGGTATACCAACGATTGTCATGGTACTAAGACAGAAAAGGGAAAATACAGATGTATTAATAATAGATGCATCTAAAGGATTTACAAAAGAAGGAAAAAATAATAAATTGCGTTCTTGTGATATAAAAAAAATTACGGATACTGTAAAAGGACGCTTAGATATTGATAAATATTCAAGAAAAGTAAGCAGGGAAGAAATCAGGGCAAATGATTATAACCTGAATATTCCAAGATATGTTGATTCATCTGAAGCTGCTGAATCATGGGATATTTTTTCAACAATGTTTGGTGGAATCCCTACAAATGAAATTGAGCAACTAGATAATTATTGGAGAGAATTTCCAACATTAAAAGAAGAATTGTTTGAAATTAATGGCAGTCATGGCTCAGTAAAGGTTGAAAACATTAAGAAAGCTATTGAAAATAATGAAGATGTAAAAAAATTCCTAATTGAATATAAAAATACATTTTCAAGTCTTAAGGATGAATTGAAGAAGAAATTAATTGATAATTCCAGTGAAATTCAGGTAATGATGGAAGAGGACAAAATAGCAGAAGATATACTTGGAAGATTTAATAATGTGAAGTTGGTTGACAAGTATGAAGCATATGAAATCTTTAAAAAGGAATATGATTCAATAGCAGGAGACCTTGAATTAATACAGGGTGAAGGAAAAGAGGCTATTAGACAGGTTGATCCTAATATGGTTATCAAGAAGAAAAATGGAAAAGATACAGAGGTACAAGAAGGATGGAAAGGACACATTATTCCCTTTGAACTTGTTCAGGATACATTGTTAAAAGAGGATGTAACTAAGATTGAAAACATGAAATCTCAGTTACAGGAAATATCATCTTCATATGAATCAATTCTTAGTGAATTATCAGAGGATGATAAAGAGTTATTAGGTGATGCAGTTAATGAAAACAAAGA
>ENA-OPBF01001879-OPBF01001879.1-human-gut-metagenome-genome-assembly--contig:-NODE-1879-length-12891-cov-2.771969_pt1 | contig 12891 bp, 8 predicted proteins | sample MGYA00241067_ERZ501450 | MGnify/ENA primary metagenome ERZ501450 (study PRJEB25962, sample SAMEA2042516) | human gut metagenome | biome: human gut; feature: human-associated habitat; material: faeces... | reverse complement strand
GCCACGCGGCTTGATCGGCTTGAAGTTCTCGTCCAGCTCGTACAGCAGCGGCATTGCGGTCGGGATGTTGACCTTGGCGATCTCCTCTTCGGAGAGGTTGTCGAGCATCTTCACAATGGCGCGCAGGGAGTTGCCGTGAGCAGCGATCAGAACGGTCTTGCCAGCCTTCAGCTCCGGCTCGATGTCGGACTTGAAGTACGGCTCAACGCGCTTGACCACGTCGGCAAGGCATTCGGCTTCCGGAACCGGATCGCCGGTGTAGCGCGGATCGTTGTTCTGCGCATACTCGTCGTTCGGATCGATCTCCGGCGGCGGAGTGGCGTAGGAACGGCGCCACAGCATGAACTTCTCGTCACCGTACTCCTGACGGATCTCGGTCTTGTTCTTGCCCTGCAGAGCACCGTAGTGACGCTCGTTCAGACGCCAGCTGCGCTGGACCGGAATCCACAGGCGATCTGCCTCATCCAGCGCCACGTTAGCGGTATTGATGGCACGACGCAGCATCGAGGTGAAGACGATGTCCGGAAGAACGTTCTTCTCCTTGAGCAGGCGACCGCCATTCTTGGCTTCCTCGACACCCTGCTCGGTCAGCGGGACGTCGACCCAGCCGGTGAACTGATTGGTTTTATTCCATGCGCTCTGTCCATGACGGAGCAGTACTAGTTTGTAAGTCATACCTGCCAGTCTACCGCTTCGCACACCCAAAAACGAGTGTTTTCTCGATTATTCGAGTTACGTTTATGCAACAATTTTCATTCCGTTGCAATCTACTGTCAGTCAAACGTTATGCAAGCATCGTCGATAGCACGAAAATCGCTGCAACAGTCAACGAATCGAGCGAACATAGCGGCAATGCTTTACGGTAGGTTTTTCTTGCGATTGCGTATGATGCGGCAATTTGCGCCGCACACAGTATTGCAATAATTGCGATTAGTGCGATTAGTGGAATGCTGTTTGCTGCATATATCGACGATTGCAACAGATGGTGCAACGCAATCAATGCTGAAATAATCAGGATTGCAATAGTGAAGACAGTGCCGTTTTGCCGTCCCATTGCAGTCATCCACGTATGTTTGCCGTGATTGCTGTCAGATTCGATGTCGCGCAGATTGTTGACGCACAGCACAGCAACCGCAACCAATCCCGCAGCCGAACCGCCAAGCAGTCCATCAGGCGTAATCGCGCCAGACAAGGCGAACATAGTGCCACAGGTGGCCACCAATCCGAAGAAAATGAATACGAAGACCTCACCCAAATAGTGGTAGCCGTATGGGTGTTTACCGCCGACATAGAACCAGCCGGCCGCCAGACATGCGATGCCGACCAGAATGAACCACCAATATCCGGTTAGTGCAATAACAGCCAACCCACATAGACAGGCAGCCAGCGCACAGATTCCCGCTGCAACCAGCACTTTCTTGGGATTCACACCGGAAGCCACGAGACGAGCAGGGCCGCGCGATAACTGTTCGCCAGCAACCGCACGCCCCGCATCCGTACCGCGAATGCCATCGGAATAATCGTTGGCGAAATTAGCCGCGATCTGCAACAGCAATGCCACGAAACCGCACAGCACTGCCACCGCAACACGACGCTGTCCGCATCGCGCCAAGCCAACGACGCACCAATCAACACCGGCGCAATCGCCAACGGCAACGTTTTCAGCCGCGCCCCACGGATCCAAATCATTATTCCCATATGCGGCAATTTTATAAGGATGGCTCCGGCTGGAGAACAGTCCACAGGACTGTTCTCTTTTCAGCCTCGCGCGAAGCCGATATTGAATTAAGGCTTTGCCTTAATTCAGCGGCTTCACTAGTGGGAAGGTGATGGTTTCGCGGATGGTGGCGCCGGTCAAGGCAATCAGCAGTCGGTCGATGCCCATGCCCATGCCGCCTGCCGGAGGCATGCCCACGCCGAGAGCCTCGAGGAAGTCCTCATCAATATCGCAGGCTTCTTCGTCGCCCGCGAGCGCGTCCTTGGCCTGGGCCACGAAGCGTTCACGCTGCACAACCGGATCATTCAATTCGGAGTAACCGGTGGCCAGCTCGAAGCCGCGCACATACAGATCCCACTTTTCGACCACACCTGGCTTGGAACGGTGGCCCTTGACCAGCGGAGAGGTTTCGACCGGGAAGTCACGCACGAAGGTCGGCTCAAACAGCTTGTCTTCGTAGAAGTGCTCCCACAGGTGTTCGACGAGCTTGCCGTGGTTCTCCACATCGTCGCGTTCCACACCGAGCTTGTCGGCGATCTCGCCCAGGTGCTCCACGGAGGTGCCGGGGCTGTCCGGGCCGCCATTCGGCACGATTTCCTCGCCAAGAGCTTCGGAGAGGGAATCATACATGCTGATGGTCTTCCATTCGCCGCCGAAATCATATTCAGTGCCGTCCAGCAGGGTCACCTTGTGGGTGCCGAACACGTCCATAGCAGTGTCTTGCACGAGCTGCTTGACGAGCGCACCGATAGTGTCGTAGTTGCCGTAAGCCTGATAGGCCTCGACCATGGTAAATTCCGGAGCATGGGTGGCGTCAACGCCTTCGTTACGGAAGTCACGGTTGATTTCGAACACGCGGTCGATGCCGCCGACGAGGCAGCGCTTGAGGAACAGTTCCGGCGCGATGCGCAGGTACAGGTCAAGATCGAACGCGTTCATATGCGTGGTGAACGGACGAGCCGCAGCACCGCCGTGCACGGTCTGCAGCATCGGAGTCTCAACTTCGAGGAAGTCGTGATCGGCGAAGGTCTTGCGCAGGGAAGCAACAGCCTTAGAGCGGTTGCGCACCATGTTGCGGATCTTCTCGTCGGCGATCATGCCGATGTACGGCTTGCGGGTGCGGGTATCCTCGTTCAAGTCCTTGTGCAGGGCCGGCAGCGGCTGCAGCGCCTTGGCGGCGATGGCCCATTCGGTGGCGAACACGGACAGTTCGCCGGTCTTGGAGGCAATCACACGCCCCTTGATGAACAGGTGATCGCCCAAGTCAACCAACTGCTTGAACTGCTTCAAGGAGTCGGCACCAATCTCCTTCTTGGAAATCATGCCCTGAATCTTGGTGCCATCGCCAGCGGAAAGCTGCACGAAGCACAAGCCACCGGCGTTACGCAGGAAGAGCACGCGACCGGCGATGCCGACCACGTCTTCGGTTTCGTCTCCGGCTTCAAGCTTGCCGTCATACTTGGCGCGAACCTCTTCGATGGTTGCGGTGACGTCGAGGGTCACCGGGTACGGCTGAATGCCGTCCTTAAGCATCATGGCACGCTTGGCCACGCGCATCTGCACCTGTTCCGGGTGCGCCAGCGGACCGAATTCCTTATTGCCCGGATCAACGGCCTCATCCAAGGTAGCGCCGTCATTGATCTTGGCGTAGATAGCCGCATCCTGCTGCAGCAGCATTTCGGCACGTTCCACTGTGGTCATAGCGGGAACGGCAGCCTCTTCATTCTGATTTTCTTGCGATTCGATGGTCTCACTCATAAGCCCACAGTGTACCGAGAAGCCACTACACCACACGCGACACGCCGTATTTGCATTACCTGAGCAATCGTGTAATATTTCCAACTGTTGCAAAACGGGCTGTAGCGCAGCTTGGTAGCGCGCTTCGTTCGGGACGAAGAGGCCGCGGGTTCAAATCCCGCCAGCCCGACAACTGGACCGGATTGTTGAGAAATCAGCAATCCGGTTTTTCGTTTCCTGTCCCAACAATCAAACCAAGCGATCGAACAGCGGTAAACAACCCGCCGCACACAGCGACAAACCACATCACGGCAAGCCCCCGTATTTGTTGGCGGACCACCGTAATATATCGCTCGAATCAATCGATTGCCGCACTGTTTTTGTAAATAATACTGAAGTAATTAGAGGAACCATGAAGAAGAGTCTGCTTGCACTGGCTTCGGGCGCGTTCATTCTCGGTGCCGCCGAGTTCGTGATGATGGGCATTCTGCCGCAGGCCGCGGCCGCCACCGGCGTGGACATCCCCACCGCAGGCCATTACATTTCCGCGTATGCGATCGGCGTGTGCTTCGGCACACTGATTCTGGTATTCGGCCGCAAGGTGCCGCCGAAGGACCTCATCATATTGTTTATGGTGATTGCCTTGGTGGGCAATCTGGCTTCCGCATTCTCCGTCAATGCCGCCATGCTGGTCGTCGCACGATTCGTCGCCGGCCTGCCGCACGGCGCATTCTTCGGCACAGCCACACTCATCGCCAAGACTCTGGCGGAGGAAGGCAAGGAGGCGCAGGCCGTATCCGTGATGGTCACCGGACAGACCGTGGCCAATATGCTCGGCGTACCGGCGGGCACCTTGATGGCCGAGTTCCTTTCCTGGCGTCTTGCCTTCGGCATTTTGGCCGCTTGGGCGGCAATGACGATTGTGCTGGCGTCGGCGTGGATTCCGTACGTTGCACCGATCAAGGACGCAGGCATCGCCGGTCAGTTCAAGTTCCTCACCCGCCGTGGCCCGTGGGTGATTTTGGCCGCCGTGTTCACCGGCAATGCCGGTGTGTTCTGCTGGTGGAGCTACGTCTCCCCTTGGCTGCAGAAAACCGGCGGATGGTCGTCTTCCCTGGTGCCGATGCTGATGATGCTTGCCGGCTTTGGTATGGTCATCGGCGGTCTGCTTGGAGGTCGTCTGACCGACCATTGGAGGCATGCCGGCGCGGCCGCAATAGGTCAGTCCATCTCCTGCCTCGGCTTGTTGCTGGTGCTTATCACTCCGGGTAATCAGCCGATGACCGCTGTACTGACGTTCTGGATCGCCATCGGATTGTTCTTTACTTCCGCTCCACAGCAATTGCTGATGACCGAAGCCGGCCAGGGCGGCGGCGAGCTGATCGCCGGCGCGGCTGTACAGGTGGCGTTTAACTTCGGCAATGCCATCGGCTCGATTGTCGGCGGCGCGATGCTCACCACCTTCTCGATGAACTATCGCTATACCGGCCTGGGCGGTATGCCGCTGGCTCTGCTTGCCGTAGGGCTGCTGGCCTTCTACTCGTGGCGCTGCGAAACCGATACCGACGCCATTCACCGCTTGCGCGAAACCAAGGTGGACTGAGACCAAGCTCACAGCAAACTCCCTGACGTGTTTGTTCACAGTATTAATAGACTGAAATCAGACACGATTCAGGGAGGTCTGGCGGTATGGATGAGGAAGCACTGCTCAAACAATTCGCCGCGCAATTCGCGCATGGTCCAGACGATGCCGACGACACCGATGCGGCGGCCGCAGCACAAGGTGCCGATTCCACGGCGAACCAGGTTGCGGACGATGCCGATCAATCGCCCGCAACCTTTGATACCCAACAATTCCTGAACGGACTGGACGCGATTTTCGATCGCCACACGGCCGCCACCGAAGCCGGCCCGTACTTGGAACAGGCGATGGTGGACGCGGAAAACGCCGGCGATGAGGCCGGACTGCTCACCGTACTCAACGAAACGATGGGCTTCTATCGCTCGCAGGGCCGGCACAAGGAGAATCAGTGGATTGTGCAGCGAGCGCTGGAACTGGCCGCTCGTATGGGCTTGACCACCGGCACATCCGAGGCGTGGGCCACCACGCTAATCAATTGCGCCACCGCGATGCGCGCGGCCCAACAATACGATCAGGCCGAGGATTTGTATCATCAGGCGCAGAGTGTCTGCCGGCATTCGCTGGCACCCACCGACCGTAGGCTCGCAGCACTGCACAACAATCTGTCGATGCTCTACAGCGAGACGAATCGGCCCGACAAGGCGGAACTGGAGTTGCGTGAAGCGCTGCGCATTATCGAAGCCTCGAGCGTGAACCCGGACGCGGATATCGACGTGGCCAGCTCGCACACGAATCTGGCGTTGACCCTGCTGACCGAACACAAGTTGGAGGGCGCGCATTGGCATGCAGCCAAGGCACTGGAAATCTATCGTACCGGCCATCTGGAACATTCCGCGCATTATGCCTCCGCACTGGCGGGCTTCGCGCAGGTGTGCTTTGCCGAGAGACGGTATGCGGATGCGGTTACTGGATACCGGCATGCGCTGGCCGTGATCGAGGAATGTTACGGCAAGGACACCGATTACTGGCGTATCACCGCCGACAATCTGCGGCAGGCCGAGGAAGCGGCGGCGCAGGCCGGGGTGACGGTTGACAATGCGGGTGTTGCCGGCGATGCAGGCACGCTGCCCCAGTCCGGCTCGCGGCTGCCGAACAGCCCGGCACAGGGCAAGACCGGTGCGAACGCGGCATCTTCCCCATCCACCGTTTCGGTGTCGACCGGTTCTGCGGGCGCGGCCGAGGCCGGTTCCGCATGCCCGGTGTCCGGACTGAAGCTGGCCCGCGCGTTCTGGACGCAGATGGGCAAGCCGATGATTGCGGCGAAGTATCCGCAGTATGCCGGGCGTATCGCCGCCGGTCTGGTGGGTCATGGCTCGGAATGCTACGGATTCGATGATGCGTATTCGCAGGACCACGATTTCGGCCCGCGCTTCTGCCTGTGGCTTACGGATGAGGATTACGCGGCGATCGGCGAGCAACTTGAGGTCGATTACGAGGCACTGCCGCGCAAGTTCAGCGTGGATGCGCAAGGCCGCGTGACGTTCGAGGCGCATGCCAGGTCCGATGCTTCCGGAGCATTCCCCGCCGCAGGTGCAGGCTCCACCGTCATACCCGATGCGGCAAACGCACCCACCCCCGGCACCGCTACGCACGATACCGCCACTGCCGAGTCAGGCGCGGCGTCCTCTGATGTGGCGGAAGCGATGACGACTCCGATTGATGCACCGCTCTCCCCCGTCACGCCGCGCGCACAGGGCGCGAATCGCCGTGACGGCGTGTTCCGCATCGGTGACTTCTTTGAGTCGATCACCGGGTATCGCACTGCGCCGGCGCAGACCGCGCCGCATGAGTGGCTAATGCTTCAGGAATCGACCTTGGCCGCCGCCACCAATGGCGAGGTGTTCGCCGATCCCACCGGTCTGTTTTCCAAGACGCGCCAAGGGTTCAAGAACATGCCCGACGATGTGCGGCTCGCGCTGATCTCCAAGCGACTCGGCATGATCGCCCAGGCCGGTCAATATAATCTGCCGCGTTCGTTGAAGCGCGGCGACGGCGCGGCCGCATGGCTGTCCATCCACGAGTTCGTGCAGGCCACCGCCTCGTTGGTGTTCCTGGTTAACGTGCCGATGGTGGTGGGCTATATGCCGTATTACAAGTGGCAGTTCGCAGCATTGCGCAAGCTGTCTGGCTCGATGTTCGCGCTGTTGCCGAACGTGGGCGAACAGTTGGAAACCGTGATGCGATTGAGTTCGGCAGCCTGCTATGGCGGGGCCGGATTTGGCGAAGGCGGCAAGGGCGCGGCTCCAGCAATCGAGAAAATCAACGATATTGTGGAGCAGATTGCGGTGGATATCGTCAAGGAACTCAAACGCGAACACCTGACCACGTCCGGCGAGACCTTCCTCGAATGGCAGCGCCCGTATGTCGAGGACCACATCGCCTCTGATGATCCGGTGCTTAAAAGTTTGTAGATTCAAGCTCCCTCTGCCACGGCTTCGCCGTGCCACCTCCCTCATCAGAGGGAGGTATCAGTGAAAGGAACGTCGATGACCAACGAACTGACTGATGATGAACTGCGCGAGGCTATTGTGCGTCATGAATGGGATCAGTTCCAGCGCACCAACAATGAGGGTGGACGCGCGGCATGCCAAGGCAACTGGCCGGTGTTCCACCAGATGCGGTTGGCCCAGTTCCTCACATGGGAGCGGCCATTACTCACCAGCTATGCCGCTGATCTTGACGCGGCCGACCACGTGGGCCGCAACCTCGTGACCGAAAAATACGGCCGCATGATGGCCTCCACCGCACCGGAAAATTTCACGAAGAACATAGAGCCGTATATTCCGCGTCTCTCTGAAGAGCGCGCGGCCCGTCAGGAACAGGTCATCGCCCAGCAGGTCGCCTGGGCCAAGGATTTCCGCGAGCGCTACCCCAAGCTCGGCGAGGCGATGCGCGCACTCACCACCACCGAAGACACACCATCTGCCACCTCATTCGAAACCTATCTGCGCGGCGAGCTTGGTACGTATTCCGACCAGACCTTCGAACGTTACGAAGCGATGATTGGCGAGTGCGCCGCAGCCAGCCCGCAACGCAATATCACTGAGGAAACCTTGTTGCACACAGTCCAGCTCGGCGGTTTCGACACCTTAGAGGAGGCCGAAGCCTCCCAAGCGTAATACTCAGCCATTCACTGTGTATCGGACACCCCGACTGATGTACGTCGGCCGGCCATACCCAGGCCAACGCAATCTGCCGATCGCCCCACACCCAGACCACCAACGCAGCCTGCCCGCCAGGCCCCATTTACCAGCGCACATCGGCAGAATTACAGCGAGAATAGGCCCCAAAATGCCAGTGTCATCAGTGTGGCGAGAGTGCCGAGCGCTACCATCACGCATATGACGCGCCGCACACCGACGATATCGGCGCGGCAATACCAGACACGTTCCATTTCCCAAGCAAACAGCACCACCAACAGCATGGTCGCTATTCGCAGCACCACCCATCCGACGGCAAACAGCCGCGGTTGAGGCATAACCAATACAGCCGATACGCCTACGGCGCTCATATAGCCGTACAACAGCCCAGTAATCACCATCACCGCTGTGCCGATACCGGCAGATAAGCCGGCAATGCCGTGCAACATGCGCCGCTGGGCGGCCCCCAGCTCACTCGGCGTCGCATGCACGGCCCGCACAGTCGCCACACTACGTCGCCCGGCCAGCAACGTCTGTAGCCAAGAAAACACAGTCAAGCCAATACCTAATATCGCCGCCATCACGATCAGCACGGGCCCTGCCACCATCAGACCGGCCAGCACGCCAAGCGAGCCGACGATACCGGATCTGGTACGTTGCGACGCGGCGAAGCGCTGGTGAGGTGTTGCACCGGCGACTTGAGGCGTTGCCCATCCATCGGCTTTGGTTCCGGCAGTCACACCGTTCACCCAATTTTCCAGCGCTTGCGTATAGCCTTCGGCCAATGGCAGGTTCGGGGTGAATAAGCCCTCACCAGCCCGCATCTGATGGTTGCCGGCAAAATAGCGTACGGTGACGTTCTCGTTGCCGGACTTGTTGGCCGTAGCGATGATCCGCTGCGCCCCCTGTTCGATGGGCATGGCCGTATCGTAGGTGCCGTAGTTCACCAGCACCGGCATGGTGAGGGATTTCAGATACCGGTCGGCATCAAAGTCGGCATAGGCTAGATCAAATGGCGCGTAGTCCAGCGACATCAATTTGGCCATGTCTTTGACCACGGGCTTGGGCGCGCCGGCCTCATGCGTATAGGCGCTGACAGCCATGGCCATTTGCTCACGTCCATTGAACACCGGTGCGGATGTAAGTACGGCAAAGGCAATGTCTTGCCGTTTCGAGGTTAGAATCGTGGCGATCCAGGTGCCTTCGGATTCGGCGTAGATGCCGGTTTTGGCGGGGTCCACGCCGATTCTGCCACGCAACACGTCGAGCGAACGCCCGTATTCGCGAGCAAAACGCGGGTAGTCGCGATGCAGCACGGTGTAGTTGTCGTTGCGCTTGGCCGGCACCAAGGTCACGATACCGGCAGAGGCCATGGCGTTGGCGATATCGCCGAAATCCTCGGCACCACTGGTACCGGACCCGTGAATGAACAGACAAGCCGGGCGTGGCCCGGGAGCGCCGACCGGTTCACGTAGTACGGCGGGTAGCGTGACGCCGTCGCCGGTCTTGATGGATAGTCGGGTTTTACGCGTACGATATCGCCCCTCGTGGGGAATGTTCGCATGGGCAGGGGTGATGGTGGTGTCGGCAGAAGCGATAACGATGTGCTTGGTGTAGGGCCGTGTGTTCCATTGCGGCATCATCGCCCAGCCAAGTGTGGCGAATACCAGCGTCATCGCCATCGCGGTGACGATGACGCTCGCTACCCGCCGCACCGAAATCCGCTTCATAGTTACTATGCCTCCCCCCCCATCAGCATAGAACGGTCGGCTCTTATCGGTCGGCTCCCGTCATAATGTGCTTCTACTGGGACCGTAATGCAATGGTTTGTAACGCTATTTTCTCTTCTTGACGGCACCGACTATGGCCCATACAACGGCCACTATTACCAGAATCAGTCCCACTACGGCGCAAATAATAGCCGTCAGCAATTGCGGATTCGGCGAGAACAACGAAATCATCCGATCCGGAGATATGTACCCGAAAACCAGCGCGATCACGCCGATAATCACGCCTAATAGTCCGAATACCACAGTAGGCGCGCTGGTGCTCTGTTTCTGGATGTTCTTGGCACTCTTGACATCCTTAGCATTCTGGACGTTCTTGGCGCTCTGGACGTTCTTGGCGCTCCCCCCAGGCTGGCATGGTTTGCCGGCGGTCTGAGACTGCCCATAGGGAGGTCGTGCTGAAGATGCTGCGTACATCGGCACATCATCGGCAGATGGAATCGGCCCACCATCTCCCTCCACGGCATCGGCAACTGTTTCCAGGGCAATCCGATCTGTGGTTGGTTCGATGGGCGATGGAGAGGCAGCTGTTGCCTGCGTATCCACATCCGAGACCGACGCATCCGCATGATTGTCGGGGACGGGCAGCACAGCCGTTTCGTCATCATCCGCTGCGGATGGCAGCACCGTGGTATCGGTTCGGTCATCGACGGTCACCATGGTTGTGGTCGCGGTGGTCGCGTCGGTTTCGGAAGGTATGGCCGTGGTCGGTGTCGCATCCTCGATGGAGGCGAATTCCTTGGTTTCATCAGTCATGATTCCATCTCCTAGTTGCAACGGCTTGATCATTCCGATTGTTCGGTTGTGTTCTTGCTTGTACTGTTGCCGTCGTATATATCGGCAAGCGGCTGGAACGTAGAGCCTTCCCAATCGGAGGCGTACACCACGTTGACACGTGCTTCCACCACATAGGGAATATTGATTTTTAATTCTGGGCCGTTGTCCGGCATGGCGGATTCCTTATCCAACCATTCGTGATCAGGCCCATTGGTGGCACTTTCAGCTTCGAAGAAAACAAAGCTTGGACCCATGTAGTTGTTGTATACCATCTCGTATTTGCCGCCAACGTCACTCGAAGTGGAGTAGTAGGAGTCGGCGGTGCCGAAGGCGTAAGTGCAGGAATCCGGCAGAACGATATGCACTTGCGCCTGTGTTGCGGCTATGGTGATGGTACCGACCGGGCAATTACTGATGGAAGTTTTGCCATCCAGCATCTTCACCGTGTGCGGTCCATGTGTCTTGTCCCAATCGGACCAATCAATGATTGCCTGATCGGTGTTGTAGTTTTCACCGCTGAACGCCACACCTTGCTGCAATGTTTCAAACGTGGCATCGCTGGCATCGGCAACGAAGATGCCATCCTTTTGCACATCGTTCATGCCGTCGCTGTTTCTCGCACTGACAGATTGGCTCAGTGAAACAACAGTATTGATGCCGCTGGCACCAAGATCACGGTAGTACACGCCATACGTGCCTGAAACGATGGTCATGCAGAGCGCGCATCCACCGGCAACCAGTCCGAGAGGAATCAGACCACCGGTACGCCGTCCTCTGAATCCGAGAATGATGACCACCAGCCCCATCACTATGCATACTGCGGCAATCCAGATGGTGCCCAGACGCATAATGCCGATAATGCCCATGTCGTTTACCCAAATCAGTCCCATCAGACCGGCAAAGGAGAGGAAGGTAAGGCCCAGTATGCTCAAGACCACGATTGGGCCCGCCGGCTTGCGGCGCTTGGACTCGGTGGGGGCATAGGCCGTCGCATTCATACGGTCGGGGGCAAACGGCCCGTTGGGTACTGTGCCGGGCATCGCGCCGGGCACAGTACCCGGCATCACGCTGGGCATCGACTGATAGACAGGCTGTGAAACAGGCTGTGAAACACTAGGCGCGGTTTGTGAAACAGGTTGTGAAACAGGTTGTGGAAAAGGTTGCGGAGCTGAATACAAAGGAGATTGAGGTACTGGTTGCGCGGCTGGATATGAGACAGGCTGTGGAGCTGGATATGACACAGGCTGTGAAACCGGTCGCGGCGCAGATGCCCCGAATCCGCACCCTTCCTGCTGGCGAATGCCGCTTTTGGCCAACAGCCATAGCGCTAAGGCGGCGAGCGCAATACAACCCCACCCCGCACCTGGAATCACGATTGCCACGGCGAGGAACAGGAAGCATCCCAGACAATTCCAGTCCCATTGGCCGGCAATGAGGTCCTCGGCCAAGATGTGCCCATCGCGTACATCCGGCATCAGAAACCAGCCGAGTGCGTACAGAGCTGCGCCAAAACCGAAGAACAATGTACATACAATCACCAACGCACGTACTAATGTGGGGCTCCAGCCAAGCCGTAAAGCGATGCCGCTGCATACGCCGCCGATCCACCGGTCGTCGCCGCGAACCAGTCCACTGGATCGCACCCAAGTGAAGAAGCGTCGCGATGTCTTGTTTTTTTGCGGACCAGGCTGCGGCTGTGGCTGATATGGATTCGCGTTTGGATTGCTCATGATTCCATTACACCGCCCGACCACTGCCACAACGCTCGGGGAACACCCTGATTGTTCCCTGAACACCGGGTAAAACCCCGGCCGCAACGCCCTGAGCGCGGCACAATAGGAGTATGACGTCATCTCCCGAACCATTGCTGCCTGCGCGCATGCCGCTGATGCGCCCCCGGCAGGGCCGTTGGCTCACCGGTGTGTGCAAGGGCATCGCCCTGCACTTGGGCATCGGCGTGGCATGGGTTCGGATTGCGTTCATCGCACTGACCGTCCTCTACGGCGCAGGCATCATCGCTTATGTATTCCTGTGGGTGTTCATGCCTGCCGGAGACCCGGTGGCGGCTGCGGCTCGCACAGTGCCCGTTAA
>ENA-OPBF01001875-OPBF01001875.1-human-gut-metagenome-genome-assembly--contig:-NODE-1875-length-12926-cov-4.235957_pt1 | contig 12926 bp, 5 predicted proteins | sample MGYA00241067_ERZ501450 | MGnify/ENA primary metagenome ERZ501450 (study PRJEB25962, sample SAMEA2042516) | human gut metagenome | biome: human gut; feature: human-associated habitat; material: faeces... | reverse complement strand
TGTAACATATGGAATTGGAATAGAAGAACATGATAAAGAAGGAAGAATAATAACATTAGAATTTGAGAAATTCTTCTTAGTAAACAATTATACACCTAATTCAAAAAGAGAATTGGAAAGATTAGATTATAGACAAATCTGGGAAGATGAAATAAGAAAATACTTATTGAAATTAAATGAACAAAAACCAGTAATAATGTGTGGAGATTTAAATGTTGCACATAAAGAAATAGACTTAAAAAATCCAAAAACAAATAGAAGAAATGCGGGATTTACAGATGAAGAAAGAGAAAAAATGACAGAATTATTAGATGCAGGATTTATTGATACATATAGATATTTTTATCCAGACAAAGAAGGAGAATATAGCTGGTGGTCATATATGAGAAATGCAAGAGCTAATAATGCAGGGTGGAGAATAGATTATTTTATAGTTTCAAAAGATATGGAAGATAAATTAGAAGATGCAAAAATTTATCAAGAAATATATGGGAGTGACCATTGTCCAGTTGGCTTGAATATTAAAGAATTATAAAATTTTATAAATATTAATTTGAGAAATTAGGGATGTGAAATATATATAAATGTATAAAAAGTGGAAAATATATAAATTTTATTAAATAAATATTGATAATGTAAAAATAAATATAGTAAAATAAAATTTATAATAAAAAATAAAATAGGAGGAAAGGCATGAAAGATACAAAAAAAGATTGGTCAAAATGGATATACTGGTTATTGCTAGGAATTGTACTAATTTTAGTCTATAAAGGAATAGACAACTATGAAAGTGTAATGAATGGAATAAAAGGATTAATGAATGTGCTTAGTCCATTTATAGTAGGAATATTTATATCATATTTATTATATATGCCAGCAAGAAAATTTGAAGAATGGTTTAATAAAGTAAAGATTAAATTCATAAGAAAAAAAGCTAGAGTTTTAGGCGTAATAACAGTTTATGTAATAATAATAGCAATAGTTATAATATTATTTAGTTGTATAATGCCAATAGTATTTGGAAGTATTGCAGATTTCTTAAACAATTTACAAGGCTATATTACAAATGCAATAGAAAATTACAATAAACTTCCAGAAGATTCATTCTTTAAAGGACAAATAGTAAAAGATGCAATACACAGTTTACAAAATATAAACATAAAACAATATTTTAATGTAGAACAAATAATAGGATATGTAACTAATGCAATAAGTGCAGTATTTAGTGTAATAGACATATTTATTGCAATGATAGTTTCAATATATATTCTAACAGAAAGAAAGCAAATAATAGCATTCTTAAAAAAATTAACAGGAGCAATATTCAAGGAAAATACATATAAAAACATAGACAAATATTTTAATAACTCAAATGAAATATTTTTTAAATTTATAGCAAGTCAATTTTTAGATGCAGTTGTGGTAGGAATATTAGTAACAATAGCGTTAACAATAATGAAAGTGAAATATGCACCATTATTAGGATTCTTTATAGGAATGTTTAATATGATTCCATATGTAGGAGCAATAATAGCAACAGTAATAGCAGTATTAGTCACATTAATTACAGGAGGATTATCACAAGCAATTTGGATGGTAATAGTAGTAGTGATTTTACAACAAATAGATGCAAATATTATAAATCCAAAAATAGTAGGTCAATCTCTAAAAATAAGCCCATTATTAGTATTGTTTGCAGTAACAGTTGGTGGAGCATATTTTGGGATATTAGGAATGTTCTTAGCTGTGCCAGTAATTGCTATATTAAAAATACTTATAAATGATTATATTGAATATAAAAATAAATTGAAAGAACCAAAAAATAATATGCAGTAAAAAGAAAAAAATAAGTTATAAATATAGTTGAAAATATTATATCAATTAACTTTGAACAATATTATTAATACAACAAAAAATAGTGAACTAGAAGAATATTCTAATTCACTATTTTTTGTTCATAAATAACTATACTTGAACTAAGATTTATTTTTAAAATTGTAATTGTTAATTATTTCGCTTTTGTTTTTCTTTTCTTTTTAATTAAAATTGATGCTATTACAATAATTGCAATAACTGCAACAATCGCAAGCACTCCTGTCCAACCAAGCATAACTACAATTTTACTACCTAGTGACATTATTATACCAGCTAATAAAACTCCAAGTGTAGTTGCTAATATACTTGTTTTAAAACCAAGATTTAAGAAACTTGCAGCTAAAGTTCCTGTCCAAGCTCCTGTTCCAGGTAAAGGAATTCCAACAAAGATTAATAAAGCCCAAAAGATTCCTTTATCACCAGCTGAAGCTTTAAGCTTTTGTCCACCTTTATCACCTTTTTCTAAGCACCAAGTAAAGAACTTTCCAGTTAATTTTTTATCTTTTCCCCATTCAAGAACTTTTCTTGCGAATAAATAAATGAATGGAACAGGTAACATATTACCTATAATTGCTATTGGGTAATACCAAAAGATATTTAAGCCAAGTCCTTCAGCAATTGGTATAGCTCCTCTTAATTCTACTATTGGAACCATTGATACAACAAAAACGATTAAGTATTTTACTATTAATGGTAAAGTTGCCATATTTCCTCCTAAGTTTTAATATTTTAAAACATTTTACTATAAAAGAAAAAAAAAGTCTACATTTTAAAGAAAATATTTCTAAAATCATTGACTTTTTATGGCAAAATATTGTATAATTAAAAGGATTTGTAATACAATGGAATATTTACCTAAAATTATAAAATAGGGTGATAAAAATAGAAAGAAAAAATATTTTAGAAATTAAATAAACCTTAGAGCCAGTTGAAAAATAGAAATTTTTTGACAGCTCTTTTATTGCCGTTTTATAGTTAGACATAAAATCTTAACTTTTTGGTAGATATTTTTAAATTAATTTTATTCAAAAGTAAAAAATAAAAGAAGAGGAATCAAATATAAATATTTTAATCAATTAAAAATGTAAGAGCAGACATTTTTAAAAGCTTAAAAAAATTTATAGGAGAGTAGGACTTCTTTTAAAAAATAAATAATGTACTCAACTATTTAGTTGATATTTAATTCTGCTTAATATTTTTTAGGGGTGATTTTCTTGAAATTAAAAGAAGTTAAATACGAGAAAGCTTCTCGTAAAGATTTCGCAAAAGTTGGCGATTATATTGAAATGCCAAACCTTATCAAAGTTCAAAGGGATTCATATGAATGGTTTTTAGAGGAAGGATTAGGAGAAGTATTAAAAGATATTTCACCAATTGAAGACTATTCTGGAAATTTAGTTCTTGAATTTTTCGATTACTATATGGAAGAAAAAACAAAATATACTGTGGAAGAAGCAAAAGAAAGAGATGCTACATACTCAACAAGATTACATGTAAAAGTAAGATTAATAAACCGTGAAACAGGAGAAATTAAAGAACAAGAAATCTACTTAGGAGATTTCCCACTTATGACAGATAGTGGAACATTTGTAATCAACGGAGCAGAGAGAGTTGTAGTAAGCCAATTAGTTCGTTCACCAGGTTGTTACTATGCAGAAGAATTTGATACAAAAACAGGTAAGAAAACATATACATCAACAGTAATGCCTTTAAGAGGTGCTTGGCTAGAATATGAAACAGATGGAAACGACATATTCTGGGTTCGTGTTGATAGAACTAGAAAAGTACCAGTAACAACACTTTTAAGAGCAATAGGAATTATAACAGATGACCAAATAAGAGAATTATTTGGAGATGAAGAACTTTTAAAAGCAACAATAAACAAAGACACAATAAAAGACCAAGACGAAGCTTTAATTGAAATCTATAAAAAATTAAGACCAGGAGAACTTCCAACAGCAGATGCAGCAAGAAACTTATTCAATGGTTTATTCTATGATAATAGAAGATATGATTTAGCTAAAGTAGGTAGATATAAATTCAACCAAAAATTAAATTTATCTACAAGAATAAAAGGAAAAGTTGCAGCAGAAGATATTATAGATGCAGAAACAGGAGAGGTATTTGTACAAGCAGGAGAAGTAATTACTGAAGATGTTGCAGAAGATATTCAAAATTCAGGAATAAATATTGTAGACATCTTAGTTGGAGAAAGAAAAGTAAGAATTATAGGAAACAGCACAGTAAATATCCACAAAGTATTACCAACTGTTGATTTAAGCAAATTACATTTCAAAGAATTAGTTAATTATACAGTATTAAAAAATATCATTGATAACACAGATGAAGCTGACTTAGTAAAAACAATAGAAGAAAGAGAAGAAGAATTAGTTCCAAAACACATAACAACAGAAGATATGATAGCTTCAATAAACTACTTATTAAACTTATCACATGGACTAGGTAAACCAGATGATATAGACCACTTATCAAACCGTAGAATTAGATGTGTTGGAGAATTATTACAAAATCAATTTAGAATTGGTTTAACAAGACTTGAAAGAGTAGTTCGTGAAAGAATGACAATTCAAGACTTAGATGTTATAACACCACAAACATTAATAAACACAAAACCAATAACATCATCAATAAGAGAATTCTTTGGAAGCTCTCAATTATCACAATTTATGGACCAAACAAACCCACTTTCAGAATTAACACATAAAAGAAGAATTTCAGCATTAGGACCTGGAGGATTAACAAGAGAAAGAGCAGGATTTGAGGTTCGTGATATTCACTATACACACTATGGAAGACTTTGTCCAATAGAATCTCCAGAAGGACCAAACATTGGACTTATATCAGCATTATCATCATTTGCACAAATAGATGAATATGGATTTATAGAAACACCATATAGAAAAATAGATCCAGAAACACACAAATTAACAGATATAGTAGAATATATGAGTGCAGATGTAGAAGATAATTATATAATAGCTCAAGCATCAGAACCAATAGATGATGAAGGAAGATTTTTAAATCCTCGTGTAAGAGTAAGATTTAGAAATGAAGTTATAGAAGTTGACAGAGATAGTGTTCAATATGTTGATGTATCTCCAAAACAATTAGTATCAATAGCAGCAGCAATGATACCATTCTTAGAGCACGACGACGCAAAAAGAGCGCTAATGGGTGCCAACATGCAACGTCAAGCGGTACCATTAATGATTACAGAAAGTCCAATAGTTGGAACAGGTATTGAATATAGAGCAGCAAAAGACTCAGGAATACTTATTTTAGCAGAAGATGATGGAGTAATCGAAAAAGTAACAGGAGATAGCATAACAGTAAAATATAATAATGGAAAAACAGTAGTACATAAACTTCGTAAATTTAAAAGAACAAATGGTGGAACTTGTATCAACCAAAAACCAATAGTAAAAAGAGGAGAAATAGTTAAAAAAGGTGATGCAATAGCAGACGGTCCATCAACTAAAGATGGAGAAATGGCATTAGGTAAAAATGTACTAGTAGCATTCTCAACTTGGGAAGGATACAACTACGAAGACGCTATCTTATTAAATGAAAGACTTGTAAAAGAAGATGTATTCACATCAATTCATATTGAAGAATATGACTGTGAATGTAGAGATACAAAACTAGGAGCCGAAGAAATAACAAGAGATATTCCAAACATAGGAGATGACTCATTAAAAGACTTAGACGAAAACGGAATTATCAGAATTGGTGCAGAAGTAAGACCAGGAGATATCTTAGTTGGAAAAGTTACTCCAAAGGGAGAAACAGAATTAACAGCCGAAGAAAGACTATTAAGAGCAATATTTGGAGAAAAAGCAAGAGAGGTAAGAGATACATCATTAAGAGTACCTCATGGAGAAGCTGGAACAATAGTAGATGTAAAAATATTTACTAGAGAAAATTCAGACGAATTAGGACCTGGAGTAAACCAAATAATAAGATGTTATATAGCAACAAAAAGAAAAATATCAGTTGGAGATAAAATGGCTGGTAGACATGGTAACAAAGGTGTTATATCAAGAGTATTACCAGAAGAAGATATGCCATTTATGCCAGATGGAACACCAATAGATATATTATTAAATCCACTAGGAGTGCCTTCTCGTATGAACTTAGGACAAGTTTTAGAGGTTCACTTAGGAGGAGCAGCTAAAGCTTTAGGATGGCATATATCTACACCAGTATTTGACGGTGCTACACAAGAAGATGTAGAAGAATTATTAGAACAAGCTGGTATGAGCAAAGATGGAAAAACAACATTATATGATGGAAGAACAGGAGATCCATTTGCAAGTCCAATTACAGTTGGAGTAATGTATATGTTAAAACTACATCACTTAGTAGATGATAAAATTCATGCTCGTTCAACAGGACCATACTCATTAGTAACACAACAACCACTTGGAGGAAAAGCACAATTTGGTGGACAACGTTTTGGAGAGATGGAGGTTTGGGCATTAGAAGCATATGGAGCTGCATACACATTACAAGAAATGCTAACAGTAAAATCAGACGATGTTGTAGGAAGAGTAAAAACATATGAAGCAATTGTAAAAGGTGAAAATGTACCAGAACCAGGAGTACCAGAAAGCTTTAAAGTTCTTGTAAAAGAATTACAATCATTAGGTCTAGATGTAAGATTATATTCAGAAAACAATGAAGAATTAGAATTAAAAGAAAACATTGAAGATGGAATAGAATATGATCCAGAAAAAGAAAAGAAATATGAAGCTGATGAAGAAGAAGCAGTATTAGTAGATGGAGAACTAGAAGACGGATATTCAGAAGCAACAGAAGATGACATCTTACTAGATGAAGAATCAATGGATGATGGAAATGACGAATTATTTGAAGGACTAGATGATGAAGGTGATGAAATGCTTTTCGATAGTGATTTAGCTAATGACAATTTAGATGATGAAAATGACTTAATATAGTTTGAAGATATTAAGTAAAAGACTATAAATAATAAAAGTATAAAAAACATATAAGTTAGACTAGTAGATATTTTAATTGTAATACTTTTACTTAAAATGTATGGAAAAATCATATATAATCAAAATAAAATATGATTTTTCCTTTGAAAATAAATTTTAATATCAAAATTATTTTTACTTTGTGTTGTGAAACTAGAAGATTTATAGAGTTTCTTATGCAATAAAATATAATTAAATAAATTTTAAAAAAGAAGATATCGACCCAAAGGAATTGCACCAGCAGAGGAAAGTATATTTATCTTGTTTTAAAATTACCCACGAATGATAGGGATTAATTCCTAAAATTCAAAAAATCTATTTAGGGGGAAATAAAGTGGACGAATTAGATATTTTTAATAAATTAAAAATAGGAATTGCATCAGATGAAAAAATAAGAGAGTGGTCAAAAGGAGAAGTAAAAAAACCAGAGACTATAAATTATAGAACACTAAAACCAGAAAAAGATGGTCTATTTTGTGAAAGAATATTTGGACCAACAAAAGACTGGGAATGTCATTGTGGAAAATATAAAAGAGTTAGATATAAAGGTATAGTATGTGACAGATGTGGTGTTGAAGTAACAAAGGCAAAAGTTAGAAGAGAAAGAATGGGACATATAGAACTTGCTGCACCAGTTGCACATATATGGTATTTTAAAGGAATTCCTAGTAGAATTGCTTTAATGTTAGATATTTCACCAAGAAATCTAGAAAAAATAATATATTTTGCATCATATGTAGTTATAGACAAAGGAACATCTGGATTAGAAAAATGTCAAGTATTAAATGAAAAAGAATACCATGAAGCAGAAGAAAAATATGGTAGAGGTTCATTTAGAGCAAGAATGGGAGCAGAAGCATTAAGAGAATTACTTGAACAAGTAGACTTAGAAAAATTATCAGCTCAAATAAAAAAAGAATTACAAAATGCAAGTGAGCAAAAAAGAGTAAAATTAATAAAAAGACTAGATACAGTAGAAGCATTTAGAATTTCAGGAAACAGACCTGAATGGATGGTTATGAATGTTGTACCAGTAATTCCACCAGAATTAAGACCAATGGTACAATTAGATGGTGGTAGATTTGCAACATCAGACTTAAATGATTTATACAGAAGAGTTATAAACAGAAATAATAGATTAAAAAGATTATTAGAATTAGGTGCACCTGAAATAATTGTAAGAAATGAAAAAAGAATGTTACAAGAATCAGTAGATGCCTTAATAGATAATGGAAGAAGAGGAAGACCAGTAACAGGAGCTGGAAACAGACCATTAAAATCTTTATCAGATTTATTAAAAGGAAAACAAGGTCGTTTCCGTCAAAACTTACTAGGAAAGCGTGTTGACTATTCAGGCCGTTCAGTTATCGTAGTAGGACCAGAATTAAACATCTATCAATGTGGACTTCCAAAAGAAATGGCAATAGAATTATTCAAACCATTTGTAATGAAAGAATTAGTTGGAAGAGGAATAGCACAAAATATCAAAAATGCTAAGAGAATGGTAGAAAGATTAAAACCAGAAGTATGGGGAATCTTAGAAGAAGTAATAAAAGACCACCCAGTAATGCTAAACCGTGCGCCTACACTACATAGACTTGGAATTCAAGCATTTGAGCCAGTATTAGTAGAAGGTAGAGCAATAAAACTTCACCCATTAGTTTGTGAAGCCTTCAATGCTGACTTCGACGGTGACCAAATGGCTGTGCATTTACCATTATCACCAGAAGCACAAGCAGAATCAAGATACTTAATGCTTGCAACAAACAACTTATTAAAACCACAAGATGGTAAACCAGTAGCAGTACCTAGACTTGACATGATTTTAGGAAGCTACTACTTAACAATGGTATTAGATGGTGAAAAAGGTGAAGGAACATATTACAAAGACCCAGATGAAGCAATAATGGCTTTTGAAAACCATGATGTAGGAATTCATGCTAAAATATTTGTAAGAATTTCAAAAGAAATAGATGGAGAAATAAAAACTAAAAAGGTAGAAACTAGTGTTGGTAGAATTATCTTCAACCAAGGAATACCACAAGATTTAGGATTTATAGACAGAAAAGAAGATCCATTCCAATATGAAATAAGCTTCCCAGTAATGAAAAAATCAATGGGAACAATAATTGAAAGAGTAATAAGAACACATGGACTAACAGAATCAGCAGAAGTAATAGACTATATCAAAGCTTTAGGATTTAAATATTCAACACTTGCAGGTATCACATTCTCAATGAGTGATGTTCAAGTGCCAGAAGCCAAAAAAGGATTATTAAAAGAAGCTGACCAAAAGATAGAAAATATCAGAAAACAATATGCAAGAGGTATCATAACAAATGATGAACGTTATGGAGAAGTTATCAAAGTTTGGGAAAGTACAACAAATAAAGTTAGTAACGCAATGGAAGAAAACTTTGACGAATTAAACCCAATATATATGATGGTTAAATCAGGAGCCAGAGGTAATATGAGCCAGTTAAGACAAATTGCAGGTATGCGTGGACTTATGGCTAGTACAACAGGTAAAGCAGTAGAAATACCAATCAAATCATCATTTGCAGAAGGACTAGACGCCTTAGAATATTTCATATCAGCCCATGGAGCAAGAAAAGGACTTTCAGATACAGCTTTAAGAACTGCTGACTCAGGATATTTAACAAGAAGACTAGTAGATGTATCACAAGACATAATAGTTAGAGAACATGACTGTGGAACACACGAAGGTATCATGACATATGACATAAAAGACGGAAACCAAATAATAGAAAAAATGGAAGAAAGACTATTAGGAAGATATGTTGTTGAAGATGTATATAATCCAGAAACAAACGAATTAATAGTAGACAAAGACACAATGATAACAGAAGCAATTGCTGAAGAAATAGTAAATGCAGGAATTGAAAAACTAGAAGTTCGTTCAGTACTAGGATGTAGATCAAAACACGGTGTATGTCAAAAATGTTATGGTATGGGATTAGCAAGAAGAGACTTAGTTTCAATAGGAGAAGCAATAGGAATAATTGCAGCACAATCAATCGGAGAACCTGGAACACAGCTTACAATGAGAACTATCCACTCTGGTGGTGTAGCAGGTGTAGCCGATATTACACAAGGTCTTCCAAGGGTTGAAGAGTTATTTGAAGCTAGAAAACCAAAGGGACTTGCAATTATATCTGAAATAGCAGGAACAGTTAAAATTAAAGAAACAAAGAAAAAGAAAGAAGTTGTTGTTACAAGTTCTGATAACTCTAAAACATATACAATACCATTTGGTTCAAAAATGAAAGTAAGAGATGGAGATATTGTCGAAGTAGGTCAAGCACTAATCGAAGGTTCAGTAAATCCAGCAGAAATACTTGCATTAAAAGGACCAGAAGGAGTATATGAATACTTAATTACAGAAGTACAAAAAGTTTATAGAAATCAAGGTGTTGATATCAATGACAAACACGTCGAAGTAATCGGAAGACAAATGCTTAAAAAAGTAAGAGTTGAAGATAATGGGGATACAGATATGTTCCCAGGAGCATTAGTTGATATGTACGACTTTGAAGACAAAAACAACGAAGCTATTCAAGAAGGAAAGAGACCAGCAACAGGAAAAAGAGTATTACTTGGAATTACAAAAGCTTCATTAGCAACAGAAAGTTTCTTATCAGCAGCATCATTCCAAGAAACAACAAGAGTTCTAACAGAAGCAGCTGTAAAAGGAAAAGTAGACGACTTAGTAGGATTAAAAGAAAATGTTATAATTGGTAAATTAATCCCAGCAGGAACAGGAATGCAAAGATATCAAGACTTACACATTAACACAGAAAAGAAGCTAGAAGAAGTTGCAGACACAGAAGAACTTAATGGTTAATTTTAGTACATGGAAAAAACTAGTAGAAAAGCATAAAACTTGCTCTTCTACTAGTTATATTTAAAATTAATTAAAAGGAAGAATGCCTATGAATAAAACTAAAGAAGATAAAGTAATAAAAAAAGAAAAGGAAATGAAAGATACAAAAAAGAATTTAAGAATAGTATTAATAGTTATTATTGTGCTTGTAATTTTAGCAATAACAGGAGTATCAATATATTTTCTTGTTAAGAATAATAAAGACATTGATGAATTAGGAAATAAGCAAAAAGAAAATAATGAAGAAGAGAGTACATCATTAATGAATTATGAGAATATGAATAATGTTGAATTAATAGATGGAGAAAAAAAAAATAATTCAAAAGCTTTATTGGAAGAAAAAGAATTTAAAGGACTTAAAATAAAAGATATTAAACTAGAAGAAATAAAAGAAACTACCAATTTTAGAGCGAAACTTGAAAATAATACAGATAAGGACTTTAAAAGCTGTATAATTGTTCTTATTTTTATGAATGAAGATGGAACAGAATACGCAAGACTAGAAGGGGCAATACCAGATATTCCCCAAGGTAAAAGTACCATTTTAGACGCTAGTACAACATCTGATTTAACAAATGCTTTTGATTTTAGAATTGAGGAAATTTAAAGGTTTAAATACAACTTGGAAATATTGATGTATGAATTTTTTAGTATCTTACAATGAAAAGGTAATATTTGATGAAAATCAAATATTACCTTTTTACTTTTATAAATTTAAATATTTAGAATAACCAATGATAAAATAAAAATGGGTATTTCAGATACTATTAATTTCAAAAAAGTATTACAAATGTGTATCTCTTATTTAATGTTTTTTAAAATTTTTCCTACTAAATTTATATTAATAAATCTTTCAATTGATATTTTTTATTCTTCTTTTCTTATAGTTACCTTTGGAATATCATAAATCCAATTGGTCATGATATTGTTAATTCTGTAATTTTGTGGAACGGTATCAATATTGTCGCTTAACATTGAAGTGGGCATTGATATGTTCATTGAAAGAGTTCTAGGATAAGACATATCTTTTGTTGTATAAGAGACTTCATTACTTACGGCACCATGCTTATCTACTGCTCTAAAATAATATGTTCCCTTTGGAATATCACTACCAAAACGAGCTTCTCCCCTTAAATCTAATCCTGATGTGTATGTATTACCAAGAGTTGACCAACTTGAGCTTGATGATTTTCTATATTCGATTCTACTAACTCCATCATCTTCATCAATTCCATGTAAATTTACACCGATAACTCCATAATGAGATGTAGTTCCACCACTATTTGCTGAAGCTTTAAGAGAAATTTGATTTACAACCCAAGTTGCTGCACTATTTCCAAAAGTAATTTTTATATATTTTGGTGAACCGCTAACAGTTAAATTATACGAATTTACACCACTTTGCATTCTTTTGCTAGTATCTATAATACCATCTGCTGCTGTTCCGTTTTTATCAGTTACAGAATCAAAATATAAATTTTGATTTGCAACAGCATTTGGATTATCAATCCCTATAACAATGTCGGAAACATTATTTATGTGATCTGTATATACAACAATATATCCGCCTCCGCCTCCGGTTTTGATTCGCCCTTCATTAGTAGTACCACTTGTTTGAAGATTATGTTTGTACATATTTCCTTCAAGTGTTGCATTTGCACTTAGTAATAACTTATTATTAACTGAATTAATCTTAATTCTTGGTATTTTATTCCATTGTGCAGTAATTGTTCTATTGCTTGTTACATTTGTATATGATCCACTCCAGCCAGTAAATGTATATTCCGGTCTTGTAGGATTAGATGGAGGTGTTGCACTGCCTCCGTAATTTACTTGTTGTGTTTTTAAAGTTCCTCCATATCCATTAACAAATGTTACTGTATAACTATTTATTGTCCAATGTGCGTATAGAGTTTTTGCTGATGTTGGCGTATAAGCCGTTCCAGCATTTCCTATTTTATTTCCACCACTTGGTGAGTCGTACCATCCTGCAAATGTATAGCCTGTTCTTGAAGTTGATGGTAATGTAATCGAGTTATTTCTATAATTCGCTGTCAATGTTCCATTTCCAGCTCCAAATGTATATGTTGTTCCACTTAGACTTCCTGCACCACTATTACTCCAACTTG
>ENA-OPBF01001870-OPBF01001870.1-human-gut-metagenome-genome-assembly--contig:-NODE-1870-length-12949-cov-2.073523_pt1 | contig 12949 bp, 5 predicted proteins | sample MGYA00241067_ERZ501450 | MGnify/ENA primary metagenome ERZ501450 (study PRJEB25962, sample SAMEA2042516) | human gut metagenome | biome: human gut; feature: human-associated habitat; material: faeces... | reverse complement strand
CTGCAGAAAAGTAGTCGGATATTTTTCTAGCGACACCTGAAAATTAAGCGCTTACAAAGAATAAATGCAACCAAGGAAATTAGTGCAAATATTATCTTCTTCCGAAAAAATATTTGATGATTTTTATAATGTTCCCAAAATATTTTTAGGTATTCATTTGGGTTTTCTTTAACTTCAAATTCGTATTGCTTTTCCATATTTCGTTTCCTTTTGTTAAATTTAGTTGTATAATCTACAAAAATCTATATTAAAAAGAATTTATACTTATTATGATGTGTACGCTTAGAGATTAAGCTCCAACTTAACAGTCAAAATTTTGCTCAATATATTTTTTACAAGTCATGTATTGCTCATTATCTGAAAAAAGTTCTTTAGGCAAGAAGATTAAATTGCGTTCACCTTCCATTTCAATAATAATGCCAAAAGGGGATACGTTGATATCTGTTGGCTGATTGTATAAAATAGTTTCCTGAAAAGGAATATTTAGAAGACTATATTCTATATTCATACAATCTGAAAAAAAAGAAATACTTTTTATGTACGTTCCCATTTCTTTTTTTCGTCTGAAAATTTGCCAGTATACTTTTGCAGGTTTATATGGAATTCCGATTAGTATGGAGTATGTCTCAACTATGATGAGAAATGCAAGTGTGAGAATAAGAAGAACGCCTGCAGTGTTTTCTAATAAAACATCACGTGAACCCATATACCAATATGCTATAAAAGTTCCTATGGTAAAAATAAATCCTATGAATACTTTGATACGGGCATTCCAGACCTTTTTTTGGCGCTTATACCACCATATAATCAGACGGCGATATTTTTTAAATTCAAAACAAATCTCCGTGTTTAGTTCTTGCATAAATATTTTCTCCTATACCAATTACAAAAATTTTTAAAAACTTTATAATCTGGGAATGCACAATATGATACATATATAATTACAGAATTTTTTATAATAATACCATAAGGACTTATATCCAGCGTGTTTATATCCTGATAATTATATGTAGAAATTACCGGTTCGAAATTTTTATAGTGCTCTATAATGATTTTTTCTTCAGTGAACTGTAAAGAACGGATATAGTAACCTTTTTTTCTTAAGGTATTTTGGTCTTCCCAATATAAATCGAAATAAGAGGCTGTATGCGTTGTAATACATAGTAGTGTGTAAATGCAAAATAGGATAAAAACAATAAAAAACCATTTCATCCAGTTAATATCAAAAGCAATATAGAGTATAGTAGATAATATAAAGTTGAGAATATTGCCGATAATAAAACATCGGTATTTTATTGTTTTGAACTCTGGAATATGTCTTTTTACATAATACTTAAAAATGAGTAGGTAATCCTTCTTTTTGAGCTCAGAAAGGAAAAGTTTTGTATCAAAAGGAAAATTTTCTGTATCCATAGTCTCACCTGTCTAATAATATTATCAATAATTACATCATAACAAACATTATTTGGAAATTCAAATGACAAATGAATATTATATTGTATTTATATTGAATGAAAAAGTAAAAGAAAATAACAGAATATTGAAAAAATAATACTAAAAAATACATAATCTATAAATAGTAACAGAAAAATTCAAATATTGTATTTATAAAGCAAAGGAGGAATGGTAACTTATAGGAATAAGAATGGAGAACTTTTGAAAGAAGGAGGAAGTATGAAGACAGGTAAAAGAAAAAATCAAAAGTACATAAGCGCAATGTTAATTGCAGCTATGAGTGTGGGAAATGTGACGGGAGTCTTGGCAGAGCCTGTAAATGTTGTTGCCGTGAATGAAGAACAGGAGCGTGAGGTTTTGGAAACAGCCGTGCCCACAGAAAACAAGGAGATTTCTATTGCCAGAGGTGAAAGCTTGCAGCTAGACAAACCGGAAAGCTTCTCCGAGAATGTTACATGGAGTGCAAAATTTTTAAAGAAAGACGGGACTTTCTTACGAAATGCGGGATATTCTAAAATTAAGAGAGAGTTAAAGGAGGGGGAAACGGACGGAACACGTAAGGCAGGAGATGCAAGTGCGGAACATTTATTGAAGATTGAAGCAGATGAAAACGGAAACGCAGTGATTACCGGAGAGAATAAAGGTAATGTTGTAGTGGTGGCACAGGATGACCAAGGAAAAACAGCACAGTGGAAGGGAGAAATTTTATATCAGTCTCCTTCAAAACTGCCCTCTGCAACGGCAGAAGATTACGGAAAAATTCGTCAGGCATGGAAAGAGTCTTTAATTGGCAAAGATTTAGTATCAGAAGAAGGCGGAGCGGAAGTCTTAGAAGAAATCAATCAGGAGGCAGAAGCGCTTTGGAACGCTTATGTTTATAAGGGACAGGAAGAATGTGGCGGTATTCCTTGGGCAGAGGATGAGGGAGCAAAAGGCAATAAGAATATTCCTTATGAAGACGATGCAGTGGAATTTCGTGTTTCTTTTAAAAAGGTGCTTTCTATGTGTAAAGCTTACGCAGCAGAAGGCGGAGTTCTCTATCAAAATCAGGATATGCTAAAGGATATTACCAATATTTTAGATTTCCTGTGCGGCTCTTGTTATACGGCAAAAAGCCAGACGGATAACTGGTGGACATGGGAAATCGGTATTCCCAAGGATTTAATTCCCGCTTTAATATTGATTTATGACGGACTGACAGAAGAACAGGTTATGGCGTACACAGAAACACTTTACTTTTTCCAGCCTGATCCGTTCCATGAAGGCGTTATCAATACGGCAAGCACCCATGGGCAGGGATATCGTGAGGCGCAGGGAGCGAATATTATCGACTGTTCCACAACGGCAGTGGGACTGGGAGCATTGAGAGAAGATAATGAGCTGGTGTATTTGGGGATGCTGGCGTCTTCCCAGACCTTTGTTATTCAAAATGTAGAAGACAGCGCTCAAATTGCAGCGAACGGATATAACAGCGGTTTTTATCCGGACGGTTCTTATCTCGACCATATAAAAGTGCCGTATTTAGGCGCTTATGGGATTGAGTTTATGAAGGGTGGCGCTAAAATTCCGTCTCTCCTTGCTGGAACACCCTGGAAATATCCGGAACAGGTTCAGGACAATCTGGAAAGCTATATTGTGGAAGGCTTTGGAAACGGCATGTATAAGGGAATGATGCTGGATTGTCTGAAAGGGCGTTCTGTATCCAGACCGGCAAGCAGCAATCAGGCAGCAGGACGTGAGGCAATGATGATTATTCTGCAAATTGTAGACTCCTTTAGCCAAGAGGCAAAAGAGACAACGCTTTCTGCGCTGAAAGCTTGGCTGGAAGAAGATGAAGGATTTATTGACAGTCTTGTTGGTGCGGAAAATATGGCAATTAAAAAGAAAGCCAAGGAAATTTTGGAAGATACCTCCATCCAAAGTAACATAGCGCCGGTACATAAATCTTATCCCCTTATGGACCGTGTAGTTCACAGAACAGAAGACTATCTTTTTGCATTGTCTATGTATTCGGAACGTATTCAGAACACAGAAATTATGAATGATGAAAATCGTTTTGGATGGCATCAGAATAACGGGATGACCTATATTTATGATGAGGACAACCAGTATACAGAGAATTATTGGAATACAGTAAATCCGTTAAGACTGCCAGGAACGACCGTAGTTCCGGTAAATATCGGTACAGGGAAACCGGATGGCTCAGGTTTTGCACAGGGCGGAGATTTCTGTTCCAAGGAGAGCTGGGTAGGAGGAACTTCCATAGGAAATTATGGCGTCAGCGGTATGTCATTTTCAGGAGAAACGCAGGGAATTGCAGGAGATGCACCGGTTTCTTATGCGCCGGATTTAAAAGGCAAGAAGTCATGGTTTATGTTTGATGACGAAATGGTCTGCCTTGGAGCAGGAATTACCAATAAAAATATGGAACTTCCGGTGGAAACTACCATTGAGAATAAGAAGTTAAGAAAAGACGGAAGCAATCAGCTTCTTGTCAACGGAGAAAAAACAGAAATACCTGTGAAAGAAGCGAATGTAAAAGAGTTGGTTGAACGTACAGCAGATGTATCAGGCACAAGCTTTGAACAGGTAAATTGGGCACATTTAGAAGGCAATCAGTCTGTGGGAACAGGATATTATTTCCCTGAAGAAAATACAGAAATTCAGGTTCGCAGAGGTCAAACCACAGGCAGTTGGAAGGATGTAGGAACTTTTGAGGGGGAAAGCACAGAGAATTATCTGGAAATGTGGGTAGACCACGGACAGAACCCGGAAAACGCATCTTACAGTTATGTATTGCTTCCCGAAACAAGTGCAGAAGAAACAGAAAATTACGCACAAGCACCTAAGGTAACCATACTGGAAAACAGCAGTGAGGTTCAGGCAGTGCGCCATGAGACATTAAAAATCACAGGCATAAATTTCTGGCAAGAGCAGGGAGGAAGTATAGACGGAATAACAAGTGATAAGGCTGCGTCTGTTATGCTTCAGGAAACGGAGCAGGGAACAGTGAAAGTTTCTGTTTCCGACCCCACAATGAAAAATAAAGGAAATATTCAGCTTACACTTGAAGAAGAAATAGCAGACTGTGTTCAGTTGGATGAAAATGTTACTTGTGAAAAAACAGAAAACGGAGCAGTTTTGACTTTTGCTATGGCAGGAACAAACGGAGCAGCTTCCATGGCAGAGCTTCAGCTTGTGCCGCCTGTAACACCGCAGCCGGAAGAACCGGAGACACCTCAGAAGCCGGAAAATCCGGAAGAACCAAGTACACCGGAAATTCAGGAAATTGATATGCTGGTAAATAAAGAGCATGGTGTCAAATTAACAGGAGAAGGTCTGACATCAGATATGCAGTTATCTGTGGAGAAGCTGGATAAAAAACATGCAGATGTGAAGCTTATGGAAAAGGAAATTTCCAAGAAACAGCAGCTTGACAATCCTCTTGAAATTCAGCTTTTAAAAGACGGAAAAGAAATTGCCCTTCCTCATAAGGCAGAGCTTCAGCTTCCTGTATCGGAAAAATATAACGGCAAAGAAGTTGTGGTACTTTCCTGTGACAATGAAAAAGTAAAAAAATTAAAAGGAAAGGTAAAAGACGGATTTGTATCCGTAGAAGTAGAGTCTTTAAACAGCTTTGGTACGATATTGGATAAGGCAGTTTCTTCCGGTGTGGATAAGGTTAAAACAGGAGATGAAACACCGCTTGTAATGCTGTCTGTGATGTTTGTAGTCGGAGGAACGCTGTTTGTTGTATTAAAAAGGAAGAAAAAGGCTTGATATTCTTTTTTGAATTGTGTACTATAAAGGAGTGTAAACTGCATATCCATGATGGTCGTTGGAGCTTGCTCCAAGGTTAAAAGGGAAATCGGTGCAAATCCGATACAGTCACCTCTACTGTAATGCTTTTCGGCTAAGTCAGAAAATCTGCCATCAGAGAAATAGATTTCCGGGTTGAGGGAGTTTTATTTGTGTAGAAAAAGATGTGCAGGATAAAATTTCATAGTGAAGATAGATAAGGTTTCTTTACCGGTGTGTAAAGAGACCTTTTTTGTTTCATAGGAAATTGCGTCCTATGAAACAAAAAATGCTCTGTAAGAAAAAATATGTAAAGGAGAAAGAAAATGAAAAAAAGAAGAAATGCAAACCGTGTTCTCAGTCTGCTTCTGGTAATGGCATTGCTTATTACCGGAATGCCTGTATCGGTACATGCCACAGGCGATATGGAGACTCCGGTTGTAGAAGCAGGAGAAATTTTAAGTGGAATGGGGCAGGAAGCTGAAATTTCTGAAACGGAAATTCCCACAGTTATTGAAGCAGGAACGACGTATACTCTGACAGAGGATATTGTATTTACAGAAGGACAGTGGTTCGAAAGTATTGCAGGAACTTTAGATGGAAACGGACACACCATTACTCTTGCAGATAAGCCATTGGCAAACGAGGTAACAGGGACTATTCAGAACCTTGGAGTAACCAGCGAAAATGTGATTGCAAGTGACAAGACTTTTGGAAGTATGGCAGTTACTTTAAGCGGAACTATTCAAAATTGTTATTCCACAGCGAAATTAAAATTAAGTGGATTAGATGATGCAGGCGGTCTTGTAGGAATATTTCAGTCAGGTGCAATTAAGAATTCTTACTTTGGAGGAAGTATTGAGGCCATGATGGCAGGCGGTCTTATTGGAATTCGCCAGACAGATGACAGTATTTTATCTAACAGTTATTATGCGAAGGATAAAATTCCGGGGGCTTACGGTCCTATATCTATGGGAAAATTTCCGGAAAATGCAAGTGATTGTGTAAAAACCTTAGAGGAATTAAAGGCTGGAGCAGCATTATTAAATAAGGATATTCCCGACACAGGATTTACATGGATTTCTCCGGCAGACGGCAGTAATAGCGGACTTCCTGTTTTGACACAGCAGGGAGAGATACCAAATCCGGAACAGCCGGATAAAACAGCGCTTCAAAATGCTGTAAATGAAGGTAAGAAGCTGGAGCAGGACAAATATACAGAAGAAAGCTGGAGAGGATTTGCAGAAGCATTAAATACAGCAGAGCAGATTTTAGAAAAAACGGATGTAAAACAGACAGAAATTGACGAGGCGTTAAAAGCTTTAAATCAGGCAAAAGAACAGTTGGAGAAGAAAAAGGTTACAGAACCGGTTGCACCTCCGGCAGATGAAAGTCAGATTGTGCATATCAAAAACCAGTCTGATTTGGAAAAAATAGATACGGCACAGACAGGTACTTATTATGTACTGGACAATGATATTACGTTAGACGGAATGTATATGTCTTTCGTTGAATTTAACGGAATTCTGGATGGAAACGGACATACCGTTACCCTTGATGATGCTACATGGCTGTTTCAGAATGTAGGAGAAGAAGGTGTTCTTCAGAATATTCATTTCACAGGAACTTTAGCTTCATGGGCAGAAAGCGGACCGGCAGGGTATGATTTAAAAGGTGCGATTATCAACTGCTATACGGATGTAAAGGGCGATGCTGCCTGTGGATTTGCAAAGAGACTTTCCGGCGGAAACCTGATTAACAGCTATTCTGTCAGCGAAGGAAAAAAAGGTACTTTATTTAAGGAATACAAAGCAGGAACACTGATAAATTCTTATTGGTGTGAAAGTATGAAAAATCCTGTGGATTTTTCCGCAGATGCGTTAGTGAATTCTTCTGCAAAAACAGAAGAAGATATGAAGACAAAAGAGTTTGTGCAGCTTCTAAACGACAATAAGGGCGAATTTGGCGTTACATGGGGACAGAGCAGCGCCGGATATCCGTATTTTGGAGAAAATCAGGAATATAATCCTGACAAACCAAATTTGCCGGAAAATAAATACGAAGTAGAATTTACTTTTGCAGACGGTGTGAAAGAAACTATTGAAAATCAAACCTTATATGTATCACCGGATGAAGTAGGAGCTTTTAATTTAGCCGGAACGTTCCAATTAAAAGATGTACCGTCTACCAGTACAATCTCTTGGAATATGACAGAAGTAAAGCCGGAAGGCTGTTTATTAATCGGAGCAGATGAAGGAGGTCTTCGTGTAGACGGAGAAGGTTCTGCTATTGTATCTGCCACAGAGATAAAAGAAGATACTTCCACAGAAACGGTTGCTTGGATAAAAGTAATTGCAAAAGCACAGGTGATGGAAGAAATTAAGCTTTTTATTGACGGACAGGACGTAACCAACGGTAAAATCAAAGTGGCAGGGTCTGAATGGAAAAATATTCAGGTACAGGCAAAATATCAGGGAAGCGAAGAATTTATTCCGGTACATAGTTCTCGTTTTACTTATGCGCCAAGTGATGGAAAATTGATTTATAACTTAAACTCATCCAGCGAATTTAAGTTCAACAAGCCGGGAACAGCATCTATGACAGTGACCGCAAAGGCAAACCCCGAAATAAAAGCAGAGGTAGAAGCAACTTCTTCCTATGTACCTGTTGAAAGTGTGAAGCCGGCTATTTCGGGAGAAAAAGAAATTCATTCCAGAAATGCCAATGATCCTGACAATTATGCGTTTTTGCCGGATTACAGCGGTGTGATTGTATCACCGGAAAATGCCAGCTATGCGGGTAACTGGACAGTAACCAGCAGCAATCCGTCTGTTGCCGACTATGTAGACAGTATGGTGAAGGGGTATGTACCATATAAAGCGGGTACAGTCACTTATACGGCAAAAATCGAACAGACAAATCCTGAGACAAAGAAAACAAGCGTAGTAAGCGGAACTTCAGAGGTTACTTATAAGTACAAAAATCCATTGGCCAAGATAACAATGGGCGAAAGTAATATCCAGATGAAAAACTTCACAGAGCAGCTTCTTGACTTGACTTTTGAGGGAGAACTTTCTAAAGAAGGCTGGAGTGTAACTGATCCACAGTTAAGGTGGTCTTATGATAAAGAGGGAATTGTAAAGATTGTCCGTAAAGAACAGGGATATTGGAAAAAAGGAAATCCGGAATGGGATAATGCACCGGATAAAGGTTCTTTTCTTACCAGTGATAAGTATTATGTGCAGTCTTTAAAAGAAGGTACTGTAACGGTAACAGGAACTCCGATAGACAAGACAAATAAAGTAGAGCCTATAAAATTCACCGTTACTGTGTCAGGCGGGGAAACACCGCAGGTAGATATTGATGCGTTGATAAACAAAGGATTGCAGGGGGCAAAAGAGCAATTTGCATCCAAATATCCGGAAGAAAATTATCAGTATAACAACAACGACTGGATTGTGTATGCACGTCTTCGTGCAGGAGAAACCATTTCACAGGAAAAATTAGATGCTTATTATCAGTCTGTGGCAGACACAGTGAAAAAATGGAGTAAAAAGCAAAAACCCACAGATATGGAGCGTGTGGCATTGTCCTTGTTAATTATGAACAAAGACATTACGGATGTAGACGGTGTAAATCTGGTAGAAATGATTTATAATCATCCGAGCTTAGATATGGGTGCAAATGAGCTGGCATGGGCGCTGCTGGTAACGGATGCAAAAGGAATGGAAATTCCCACAGATGCAAAATGGAACAGAGAGAGTATCATAACTGCACTTTTGAAATTCCAGAATGAAGAAAACGGCGGTTTCGGACTTGTGGATAATCAGACTGTCAGTGTGGATATGACAGCTATGTGCTTGCAGGCGCTGGCTCCGTACAGAAATATAAATGTAAAAGTTCATCAGGCAGTGGAAGCAGGATTAGAATATTTGAAGAATTCTATGTCTGACGCTTATGACTTTGGAACATCTGAAAGTACAGCGCAGGTATTGCTTACTTTGACGATTTTAGGCATCGACCCTTTAAATTCCGATTTTGGAACTCCTTATAGTAATATGATTACCTGTCTTATGGACAACTATTATTGTGAAACAGAAAAAGGAAATGGTTTCTGCCATGATAAAAGTAATAAAAAGTTAAATGAAATGTCCGGTGTTCAGGTATTTCAGGCATTTACAGCTTATACACAGGCAAAAGCAGGAGAAAAGACTTACTGGGATTTAACAGAAGAAAATCAAAAAACAGAAGTAGAAGAAGTTATTCAGCTTATTGAAAACCTTCCGGCGATAAAAGATTTAACATTGGAAGATGCAGAAGTTGTGCTTTCCATTCAGGCGTTGTATGAAAGCCTTACAGAAGATGAACAGCAGCTTGTACATAATGCAGAGAAGTTACAGAAAGCTATTGAACGCATTGAGGAATTAAAAACGCTGGGTGAAGAAGTCGGTAAAGTTACTTTAACGATTATGGACGGCTTAAAGAAGGAAGAAAAACTGTTGTCCCTTCTGGAAGAAAACGAAATAAAGGGTATGATGCTTCAGACACAGGCAACGATTTATCAGACGGACTCTATGATGAGCGTAATTGAACGTGCCTGCAAGGAAAATGGCTTTAGTATTTCTATTCGAAACGGAGAATATATTGAAGAAATTGACGGACTTGGCGAATTTGACCGTGGACCGGGCAGCGGCTGGGTAGGTACTTTAAATGACGAATTTACAAAAACCGGTTTTGCGGATTTTACAGTAGAAAACGGCAAGTTAAAAGATAAGGACGTAATTACAGTAGAATATACGGAAAATCTGGGAAAAGACGTAACAGAAAATGCCGAATTATCTACACTGGGAATTACAGACGGTAAATTGTCACCGGAATATGCAAGAGATACTTATGAATATACGCTTTCAGTGGGAGAAAAGGTAAAAGAAATTACATTAAATCCGAAATCTTATAATCGCTATGCGGAAACAGTAATAAAGTCAGCAGATAAGGTTTATGAAAGCGGACAGGCTATTCCTGTGGAAGACGGAACAAAAATTGAAATTGTTTCTAAAAAAACAGTAAGAGGAGAAGACATCAAAACGTATCTTCTTACCATAGAGCAGAAAAAGACTTCGCAGCCTGAGCCACAACCGGAACCAAATCCTGAGCCAAATCCAAATCCGGATGAGCAGAAAGAAATTACATTGGTAAATAAAAAGTATGGAGTTTCTTTAAAAGGAAAAGGTCTTGAGCAGGATATGGAGCTTTTGGTAACACCTCTTGATAAAGACAGTGAAGCAGTGAAAGCAATGAGAAAGGAAATTCCTTCTGCAAAATCTGTATTTCGTTTGTATGATGTTGTTATCCGACAGAATGGAAAGAACTTAGAGCTTCCTAAGGAAGCAGTGCTGTCTATTCCGGTAGGAGAAAAATATAACGGACAGCAGCTTACCGTACTGCATTACATAAACGGAAAAGTAGAAAAGCTGAATGGTAAGAGTGCAGACGATATGGTATCTGTTTCTGTAAAAAGTCTTGGAGGATTTGGAGTAGTGGTAGATACACCTTCAAATTCACAGGGGAATAATCAGAGCGGAAATCAGAACAATGGCACAAACAGTAGTACAAACAGTGGCATAAAAACAGGAGATGAGGCACAGCTCATGCTCTGGATGTGCATCGGTGTTGTATCCTTAGGAACAATAACAGCTTTGTACAGAAGAAAGAAAAATATAAAATAAAGAGACAAGAAACTGCCGTAGAAAATACAGTCAGGTCATTGTATCTGAGGTATATTTCTGCGGCAGTTTTATTTCACAGGCAAGTATCGCCCATGAATGTCGAAAACTACCTATATCACGAAAAACAGGTCAGGGTTACAATAGTTATAAAATAAGGGATAGTATAAGCTTTTATAGAAAATAGGAGACAGAAATGGGAAAAGGTTTTTATTTAACGCACGAGGCAAAAAGCTGGGAACAGGGACTTCCTGTGGGAAATGGAAGACAGGGAGCAGTGCTTTTGGGCGGAGTGCAGCAGGAACAGATTGTTTTAAATGAAGAAAGTCTGTGGTACGGAGGAAAAAGAGAGCGAGCCGTAGAGGCAGGCAAGGAAAAACTGGAAAAGGTGAGAGAGCTTTTAGAAAAAGGAGAGGCAAGCAAGGCACAGACTTTATGCAGCAGATGGTTTGTGGGAAATCCCAGATATACCAATCCTTATCATCCGGCAGCAGAGGCAGTTCTTACTTTCGAGCCTTTTGGAAAAGTAAAGGAGTATTTTAGAGGGATTGACTTAGAAAAGGGAGAGGCAGGGGTGAAAATCTGCTTTGACAACTGCGAAACAGTAAGAGAGATTTTTTCTTCTGTCAAATATCAGGTCACTGCCCTGCGGATGAAAACAGATAAAGAACAGGGCATGAGCTTTTTCTTAGGGTTAAACCGCAGACCGTTTGAAGAAAATGCCGAAGCAGGCGACAGAGAAATTTCTTTAAACGGACACAGCGGAGACGGAGTGTGTTATAATGTAAGGTGCAGAGTGGGGAAAACCGATGGAAGAGTCTGTATAGAAGGTGGATATCTTCTTGTAGAAAACGCCTCTTATGTGGAAATTTTCTTTTGCGTGCGTACAGATTATGAAGGTGAAAAATCTTTAGGTGCGTGCGGCAGGCTTTTACAAGAAGCAGCAAAAGCGGGATTTGAGGAAATTAAGAAGGCGCACATTGAGGAGTATGGAAAGCTCTACAACAGCATGAAGCTGGAGATAGAAGGGGAAGAGGAGCTGGAAAAAACTCCGGCGGATGAGCTTTTAAAACGCTGTGAAGAACCAAAGGTTCAGGGCTATTTAACTTGGCTTATGTTTTCTTACGCCAGATATCTTCTTATTAGCAGTTCCTATGGCTGTGCGCTGCCTGCAAATCTTCAGGGAATATGGAATGGAAGCTTTACTCCTCCGTGGGAAAGCGGATATACCATCAATATTAACCTCCAGATGAATTACTGGATGGCGGACAAAGCAGGATTGGGCGTATGCTATGAGCCGTTCTTCAACTTGATAGAGAAAATGCTTCCAAATGGGCGAAAAACAGCCAAAAAAGTGTATGCTTGCAGAGGATTTGTAGCGCATCACAATACAAATTTGTGGGGAGATACAGATATTACAGGGCTGTGGCTTCCGGCGTTTCTCTGGCCTATGGGCGGCGCATGGATGGCAAATCAGCTTTATCATCACAGTGAGTTTGAGGAAAATAAGAAGGAAATCAGAGAGCGTGTGCTGCCTGTTATGAAAGAATGTATTTTATTTTTCTATGACTATCTTTATCGGAAATCTGATAAAATGTGGATAAGCGGGCCTACGGTATCACCGGAGAATACTTATCGCCTTTTGGATGGTCAGGAAGCCAGTGTGGCTATGGGAGTTGCCATGGACCATCAGATTATTCGTGAGCTTGCGGAGAATTATCTGGAAGGATGCCGAAAATATAGCACAGGTTTGCCGGAATATGAGACAGAAAAAATGGCGCAGGAGATATTAGAACATTTGCCGCCTACCAAGATTGGGAAGTCCGGCAGGATTTTGGAGTGGCAGGAGGAATACGAGGAAGTAGAAAAGGGGCACCGTCATATTTCTCGTTTATATGGGCTGCACCCGGGAAGAGAAATTTCAGAGGATACGCCTGCGCTTTTCGAGGCGGCAAAAAGAACTCTGGAATATC
>ENA-OPBF01001857-OPBF01001857.1-human-gut-metagenome-genome-assembly--contig:-NODE-1857-length-13014-cov-2.214986_pt1 | contig 13014 bp, 9 predicted proteins | sample MGYA00241067_ERZ501450 | MGnify/ENA primary metagenome ERZ501450 (study PRJEB25962, sample SAMEA2042516) | human gut metagenome | biome: human gut; feature: human-associated habitat; material: faeces... | reverse complement strand
TCCATAATAACCTGGGTTCTCTCTCTTGCCTGTGCATTTTCAAAAGTAACATCATGCACATTATAATCGTGACCAATATCCTCAAAATGCTGCAAAACAGCCTTTTTAATATCTACTTCCAAAAGCTCTGCCCCCAGACGTTTGGTAAGCTCACAGGCATTTGTATATGTTCTGTCTGTAGTTCCAAAACATGGCATTGTCACTGCCGTAATATTTTTTCTGTCCAATCCCATAAAGTCCATGGCTCTTGCAGTAACCAGAAGTGCAAGCGTGGAGTCCAAACCGCCTGAAATACCCAGAACAGCTGATTTGCATCTTGTGTGCTCCATTCTCTTTTTCAGTCCCATTGCCTGTATGGTAAGAATTTCCTCGCATCTTTTTGCTCTCTCCAAATCACAATCCGGAACAAAAGGATTTTTTGCAAAATTATTTTGCAGTTCTGTTTCTTCCATTGGTAAATGGAAGGAAATATGAAGATGCTTCTCTCCTTTCTCCTCCATCCATGTAGAAATTCTTCTTCTCTCTCCACGAAGTTTCTGGACATCTAATACTGCATAAATCGTTTCATTTTTAAATAACTGTGCTTCTGCAAGAACACTGCCATTTTCACAGATTAAATTCTGACCTCCAAAAACCAAATCCTGTGTAGACTCACCATTTCCTGCAGTAGCATAAATATACCCACACAAAAGTCTTGCTGACTGACCTTTTACCAGATCTCTGCGATATTCGGATTTTCCTGCGACTTCATCACTGGCAGAGAGATTTACAATTACATTAGCTCCTGCCATAGCATGAAACAATCCCGGTGATGCAGGTGTCCATACATCTTCACAGATTTCTGCTGCAATACAAAGCTGAGGCATTTCTTCACATTCAAACAACACCTTACTTCCGAAAGGAACCATTTTATCTCCCAGTTTTATCTCGCCTTCTATATCTCTGCCTGATGTAAAATACCTTGCTTCGTAAAATTCACCATAATTAGGAATGCTGTGTTTTGGAATAATTCCCAGAATTTCTCCTCTGTTAATTGCCGCTGCCGTATTATAAAGTTTCCCGTTATATTCCAAAGGAAGTCCTACAAAAATGAGTCCCTCTGTATCTTTTAATTCCTCTGCTAAAACCAAAAGCTGTTTCTTTGCTGACTGTAATAAAGTCTCATTAAAAAATAAATCATGACAGGTATAGCCTGTAATACACAGCTCAGGAAACACCAGAATTCTGGCTCCCTCTGCACTCATTTCTTTTGCTTTTTTTATAATTTCCTGTGTGTTATGGATGCAATCTGCCACTTCAATTTGTGTTGTTGCTGCTGCTGCTTTTATGAAACCATCCTTCATTACTTACCACACCTTTCCTGCTTCTTTTATTTTCTGCACGCTTTTAAAATATTCTTTAATTCTTCTACTGTAAAAATATAATTCTTATTGCAGAAATGACAATTCATTTCAATTTCTTTTCCTTCATCAATCAGTTCCTGAATTTCTTTTCTTCCGATACTGATCAATGCTTTTTCTACTCTTTCTTTTGTACAATTACAATGAAACTGGGTAGGTACTTTTTCATTGATTTCCAAATCAAATCCTGCAAGAAGTGTTTCCAAAAGACTCTCCGGTGTATGTCCTTTCTCTAACAGCTCTGTTACAGAAGTTACATTTTTTAAATTTTCTTCCAGTTTTTCAATTACTGCTTCTTCTGTAAACGGCATAAGCTGAATAATAAAGCCCCCAGCCTGTTTCACTGTATTATCTTTTTCCATAAGAACACCCAGTCCTACAGAAGATGGAACCTGTTCACTGGTAGCAAAATAATAAGTTAAATCTTCTGCAATTTCACTGGTCTGTAAAACAGTCTGCCCTACATAAGGCTCTTTTAACCCCATATCCTTAATAACATTCATAAAACCTACACCTACAGCACCGGCAACATCTAATTTTCCTTTTTCGTTAGCATGAATAACCACATTAGGATTACCCACATAGCCCTTTACATTTCCTTTTGAGTCTGCAGTCACTGTCATTCCATTTAAAGGACCTCCTGCTTTCACCTGTAAGGTTAAAAGATCTTTCTCGCCTTTCATCATAATTCCCATCATGGAACCTGCTGTTAAAAGACGCCCCAGTGCAGCCGTTGCCACAGGGCTGGTGTTATGCGCTGCTCTGGCAAATTCCACCATTTCTCTCGTTGTAGCAGCAAATGCACGAATTTGACTGTTAGCTGCAGTAGCTCTTACAATATAATCTTTCATATTTCTATTTCTCCTGTTGTCTTGTTTTTCCTTTTTCTCTTGCTATGATATATACTCTCTCACTGACTGCTCTTGGTGGTCGATGAGTAAAAGCATCGTATACAGCTACAAATTCCATACCTGCCTTTGCCAGAAGATTTTTTACTTCTTCCATATCATAAGCTCTCTGATAATGAATTTCTTCGTACTTTCTGTACATATTTTTTCCTGCTTCTTCCTCCGGAATAAATAATGTCAAATCATACTCATTAATCTGTTCTTCACAGTCATAATAGTTATCCCAGATAAAGCTGGCTGTATCCCTGTTTTCTGCAATGGTACACTCACCTAAAATTTCTTCATATTTATATTTGGTATTCATGTCAAATATAAATACCCCACCTGGATCAAGATAATTATTGACTAATTTAAATACTTTAAGCAAATCCTCCGGCTCAATGACGTAATTTATACTGTCACATATAGAAACTATCGCACGCACTGTTCCATATAATTCAAAAGAGCGCATATCCTGTAAAAGATACAAAATATCGTCTTTTGTCTTTCCTTCTTTTTCAAGAGCAATCTCCAGCATATCGGGAGAATTATCAATCCCTATCATATCATAGCCTGCTCTTGATAAAAGTCTTGTGGCTTTCCCTGTGCCACATCCTAATTCCAAAACCAATCCATCCTGTACGCCATATTCCTGCAACAGACCGATTAAATATCTGCACCATTCTCTGTATGGAATGTTATCCATAAACATATCATACACACTGGCAAAACTTTCATAAGAACTCATGTCTGTTCTCCTTTACTTTCCTAATCTCTTTATACTATCATGAACTGAAACACCTTGCAACTGTTGAAGCGCTCTGTACACCATGTTATAATACATTTTATAAAAATATATTTTATAGAAGTATATTCGTGGATTATAAATTAGGAGTGACTATGGAAACAATCATACTCAGAACAAAAAAAGAATTGGAAATTTACATGAACCCTGTTCGTCAGGAAATTCTTCATGAAATGCAGCGTGCCGGTGTTCCCGTTACGCCGAAATACCTCTCTAATGCTCTTGGCATTTCAGCTTCTTCTATTCAATTTCATATAAAAAAGCTAGAGTCCATTGGTGTGGTAGCGTTGGATCATACCGAACAAATTCGAGGAATTTGTGCCCGTTTTTTTCGTTTGACCGATGCAATGATTAGTTTAGGTTCTGGAACAGAACTTCAAAAAGAACGTGATTTAATTCTGGAAAATGATGTACGAAGCATCCTTGAAAGATGTCTCAAAACTTTTCATGAGCATGTACCGGAATGCGAAAATGAAGAACAGCTTTTAGAAGCCTCCTGCCTCCATGGCAATATTCTGACCGGCATTGCTTTTTTATCGGATGAAGATGCTGCATTACTCATGAACCAAATTTACGACTTTTTAAAAGAACACAGCACAAAAGAAGAAAATACAAACCCTTGGGAATATGCCCTTATCACGCATAAATTATAAGGAGCTGTTATTCGGGAGTACTGTTTGAAGCGACAGTCTCCCGCTTAATACACCTCTATTGCAGTATTATCTTCTCAACTTTTTCATATCCTCTTGTCTCATAATATTCTTCAAATACTTCGCTGTGTGAGACAGTGATTAAGGCAATTTCATTTTGAATACAATACTCCACAACACGTTTTACTAAAATCTTTGACAATTCTTCATTTAAAGCACTGGTGGGTTCATCCAGCATAAGTATATCCGGCTTTCGTATCAATGCTCTTGCAATTCCAATTCTCTGTCTCTGACCTCCTGAAAGATTTTCTCCCTTTTCTTCAATTTAATAATCAATTCCCTTTTCCAGTACCAGTTCTTCCAGACACACAACTTGAAGTATTTCTTTCACATCTTCTTTTCTATAACTTTCACCTAATGCTATATTATCAAATAAAGAAGCTTTGAAAATATATGGTATCTGCTGTGCCTGTATTACATGCTCATAGTAACTGTCAGGAGAAATAGCATCAATAGAAATCTGGTTATACATCATGGTAATTGCCTGCCCCTGTGTGCTATAAAATCTGGAAATTAAATTTAATACACTTGTTTTCCCTTTTCCGCTCTCACCTTTTAGAAGAATGTGGTTTCCTTTCTTTATCACCAGTTTAAGGTTCTTTAAAATCGTTTTTCCATCTTCAAACTGATACTCTTTCGAGTCCATAGAAAATTCTTGTAATTTATCTAAAGTATTTTTCAAATATATGGCATCTTCTTTTTCTAAAATTGCCATAATTTTTTCCTGAATAGATAATGCCTGTCTGCGCTGATTTAACATTTCCGGAATAGCCAAAACCGGTTCCTGTAAATTCCCAATTAGTGCATAAGTAGTAATTAACTGCCCAATTGTAAATTGTCCGGCTAAAATCAAAAGCACCCCTGCTATCAATGCCAAAATCGGTAATGCTGTTGTCAAAACTGCATAAATAGACGTAAAAACTGCGGAAAGTCTGGAAATGCTTTTGCTATGCCGATAAGTATCTCTGTCAATAAATCCATCTAATTGCTTCTTAAAAAAATCCTCTTTTCGATACTGCTTTATGTCTTTTATTCCATTGAAGGACTCCATAATTCTCTGGTTCATCTCAGAATTAGAAATCTGCAAATCATAAGTCTTATTTCCGATTTTTTTGCTGATATAATGAGTAAGAGCAAAACAGGTTATAATAATTACCAAAATAAATACGGTAATCAGAACATTATAATAAAACAAAATCACAAAAGCTATAACTAAAGTAATTGCATTGCTAATTACTGCGATTAATCCAATACTTTTCCAGTCAGAAATAAATTTGCTGTCTTCCTTAATCATAGATAATAATAATGTAGATGAATGTTTTTCATGAAAAATATATTTTTTATCTACTGCTTTTCCAAAAAGACTTTTCACCAAAGCATAATGACATGTATATTCCAAATCCCTGAAAAAATATTGAAAAATACAATTAATCAAAAAAAATGCAAAAATCAACAGCATACTTTCTTTTAAATAACCAATCGTCACTTCAAGCTTATTGCTGGTAATACTGTCTACTGCTTTCTGCATAATCATTAAAAGCAAAAATTTGGACAATACCATAAGAACAGAAAGTGCTATGGTAAGGATTTGCTTTTTTCTAAACTGCAAAAATACTTTATTAATTTCCGTATGAAATTTTTTCATATCAATTACCTCCCACTTTTTATTATATATAATATAACGTTACATATCATGTATTGTCAAGTTTAAATGTTGCACAGCGAAAAATATATTTCTGTGTTAATATATTTTTTAATGATTGTAAGTCCTTTTTTCATCTGCTATACTTTACTTTATAGAATTCCTCTGTAAGATGGAGGAAAAAATATGAATACCTTATTAAAAAATCTTACAATCAAAAATAATTTTATGTTTGCAGCAGTCATGTCAGATGAAGAAAATTGCAAAGGCTTTTTAGAGCGTGCTCTTTCTATTAAAATCGCCCATGTAGAAATCAGTACAGAGAAAAGTATTGTTTATCATCCGGAGTATAAAGGCGTACGACTAGACGTTTATGCAAAAGATGGAAACAATACACGTTATAACGTAGAGATGCAGGTGCTAAAACAGCCGGCTCTTGGTCGCAGAAGTCGTTATTATCAAAGCCAGATGGATATGGAGCTTTTAGCAAAGGGATGTGAATATGAAGAACTTCCTGATAGCTATGTAATTTTTCTCTGCGACTTTGATCCTTTTGGTGAAAGGAAATACCGATATACTTTTCGCACAGCTTGTGAAGAAACTAAAAAGGTATCTTTAAAAGACGGACGCTGTATTATGTTCCTGAACACCTGTGGAGAAGATGAAGAAGATGTGCCAAAGGAGCTGGTTTCTTTTCTGAGATTTGTACATGCAGACTTAAAAGAAAGTCAAAAGGATTTTCAAGATGATTATGTAAGGCAAGTGCAGAAATCAGTCACCCATATCAAGGGGAGCAGGGAAATGGAGGAGAGATTTATGCTTTTGGAATTATTGATGCAAGATGAACGCAGAGAGGGAAGAAAAGAAGGTATGCAGCAAGGTCAACTAAAAATGGCAAAGAAAATGCTTCGGATGACCTTAGAAAAATTCGGACAATTACCGGACACTCTTTTAAAAACTTTACAAGAGCAGCAGGATATAGAAGTAGTTGAAACTTGGATGCAGACAGCATTAACCGTCCAATCACTGGATGAATTTATTTCTAAAATGTAATACTTGAATAATCTATAACACAAAAACAATTCAAATCACCCGCAAACATTGAATATTTCCAAGGTTTGCGGGCAACTCTAAACTTTTCAATGCCATTTCAGGCAAAATTTCAAAAAATACAGAGGAATTCTATTGTTGTATCCTATTCTTTTTTGTTATATACTTTTCTTATCTTGTTTTAGACTTAGAAGGGAGATTATTATGAAATTTATATATCCTGCTGTTTTCAGCAAAACAGATGATGGAAGTTATCAGGGGTATTTTCCTGATTTAGAATGTTGTTATGCAAAGGGCGACACCTTAGAAGATGCTGTTGACGATGCCAATGAAGCCGCTTACAACTGGATTAGCCTTGAGCTTTCTGAAGAAGACTGTTCCCTGCCTTCTGTTTCAGACGTCAGTGATATGAATTTAAAGGAAGGGGATATTGTAAGAAATATTTCCGTAAATATCCGTTTTTATGAAGGCTGGGACGAATAAAAATTTTTGAAAATAAGTTTTATTACAGAAGAGGCTGTTGTATTAAGTGCAACAGCCTCTTCGCCCTATGATGTTTACATATTTACAATAACCACGAACCCTAATCATCATTTTTCACCTCTGATTATTCTCAACGAACACATCTGAGCAATAAGGAAATATCCTCCATAGAAAAACAATACCAACAGCACGGTTGCAGTAAGTCCCGGCAAAATGCTCTGTTCTCCGTAAATCGAAAGCAGCTGATTACATACCTGAATACCGAAAATGGAATGAATACTCGCCACCAAAACAGGCAAACCGAAAAACATACTGTTTTGTTTCCATACAACAGCTCTGATTTTTCTTTCTTCGCATCCCAGTTTTCTCAAAATTTCATATTTATCCTTACTGTCTGCTGCATCAGAAAGCACTTTTAAGGACAAAATCGCCGCTCCTGAAAGTAAAAAGCTAATTCCCAGATACATCCCTAAGAAAATATACATGGCGCTTGTACCAATACTGTCATCAATAATATTGGAACGTGTGGCAGTAACAACCGGATAAGTAGCTTCCCATGAATGTTTCATGTTATTGGAAATCTGCTTATCTACCATAGTTCTGAATTTTTTACTGTCATTTTTATAATTGGCGGCAATATAATTGCGATACTGACTGCATTGTGATAAATCCACTTCATCGGGAAGGAGTAAAATTCCCATATTATATTTTTCATAACTCATCATCATAAATCCATCCTGACAAACGGTTTCTTTTGCGTGGTATGTCCTTCCCTGAAAACTAATCTCCTGATTTTCTTTCAATCCGCTGTTAAACAGTTTCACAGAACTCTCCTGATTTGCCACAATCAGATATTCGTTTTCCTTCAGACTATACGTCTTTTTGTTGTACATCTCGGCAAATTTATTATAATCACTCACTTTCATGACTTCCACCGGAGTATTGGCATACTCTTGTCCATATTTATCCATATTCTCCAGCAAATAATTTCCTAAAACAGCTGCATTTGTAATTTCTTCACTGTTGAAAGAATATGCTTCTGTAATATCACAAAAAGCATCCATAGATATCTTCTTTTCTTCAAATACATCCTCAATACTCTTGTGGTCCTCTCCCACAACTTTTTCCATAGAAATGTCCATAGGCGCCAGCTCATCTACCAATTTATCTTTATAAGCTTTTCTGGTAAAAACAGATGTAATAATGCAAACTGTCATAAAAAGCAAGAGACAGATAATGGTTGCAGACACTACCATGGAATTTAATTTATTGGAAATCTCTCCTACGGCAAAAGAATTTAATCCCTTATAATACACCTTTGACACTTTTCCTGCCATTGCTGCAAAAAATCCTGAAACAGACCAAAATACCAGAAAAGTTCCGATAATTCCCAAAATAATCTGGGTAAACACATCTACTTCTGTAGTAAGCGTCTGTGCATTGCCAGTTACATTATAATAGGCATATCCTAAAATCACCCATGCCAGAATAAAAATCAAAACACTGAGAATTGGATTTTTCAAGATGTTCTTCTCTTTTTTCTTCTCAGCAGTCAAAAAACAAATCAGTCTGGCACGGCTGATTTCCCATGTATTTAAAATCATCACTACAATATAAATCACCAGAAAATAAAACACGGATTTCACAATCGCTTTTCCTGACACGGTAAATACAAATTTCGATAAATCTGCCTCAAAAATTTTCGACACAAAAAGGGACATGAACTGAGAAAGTCCAATTCCCACAAGAAGCCCTGCTCCCAATGAAATAATCCCCATAAAGACCGTTTCTATCCACAGCATTCCCGAAATCTGTGTTTTCTTCATACCCAATGTAAGATAAACTGCAAATTCTTTTTTTCTCTTTTTTAACATAAAGCGGCTGGCATATACAATCAGATAGCCTAAAATAAAAGACACAAATATGCTGACAGCCTCTAAAGCGCTGTTCATCATATCAATAATTTCTGCCTTTGCCTTTGTCACTTCCATCATGGCTGTCTGGGTTTCAATAGCATTAAAAATATAAAAAACTGCCACGCCTAAAATCAACGTAAAAAAATATACCGAATAATCCCGAATACTCTTCTTAAAATTCTTTCTGGATAGATTAAACAACATGATTTAAGTCACCTCCCAGAAGTGAAATCACATGAATAATTTCATTAAAGAATTCCTTCCTGTCATTGTTTCCTTTTCGCAGCTCGTGGAACAGCTTGCCATCCTTCATAAACAGAACACGCTTTGCATAGCTTGCAGAAAAAGCATCGTGGGTTACCATTAAAATAGTAGCCTGCATTGCCTCATTCATATACTGTAAACTGCCAAGAAACATTCCTGCACTTTGAGAGTCCAAAGCTCCTGTAGGTTCATCTGTAAACTGTACCCCTATCCCATTATGCCTTGAAAATAGGGGCTTTAACGGTATGTACATTTGTGTACTGTGTACACTTCTCTTCAGAAAAAGGCAGGGCTCTTATACCCTACCTTGATCTCCCTTAAATACTATGAAAAATTTTCTTTTATCCTTTGATTGCTTTTATCCAACACACAAAAGTACTCTTTTTCTTTTTTGTTTCCGTAACAGAATCATAGACTTCTTTTTCTTGTAATTTGTAACTTGTAATGTACGATACTTCTTGTAATCGTTTAGCAAGCCTTTGGCTTTCTTCGTTATTAGGTAATTCAACGCTATGTTTTTTACTTCTATCGCAAAATCCTGAATACCATTGTGAAAGTTCTGAAAAACAATTTTCAAAATCAGCCGCTTCTAAAATCGAAAGGCATTTAAACATCAACGTCTTTTTCCCTTTTTCATCTACATATTCCCAGGCTGCTGTAAATATCGATTTGTTAATCGTCACATTTGAATCAACTAAGTTTTCAGCAATTTTTGCAGTCATATAATTTTCTCCAAAAGCATCCAACAGAACTTCTGCATTAGAAAAGTCGAGAATAGGCGAAAGCAATAGTGTTTCTAATAATGTTTCTCCCATTGGAATCTTTTCCATTACTTCCATATATTCCTCTTGATTATACAAAATAAAATCTGGACATAAAGCAGGATAGGCATCTTTAATTTCACCATATTTATTAACATCAAAAGGAATATATTTTTTCTTAATCAAAATTCCAACTTTCTGTCTCTCAACCTTCTCTATTGGAATATCAAATTCTAATTCCAACTGAGGTAATAGTTTTTCAAAAGCAGAATCATCAATTGTACTTGTAATAAGTTCTTCGGCAAACACTTCATTTAAACACTGATTCTCTAAAAATGTAAGTTGATCACTATTTGTTTCAATGTATTGAAGTAGTTCTGGCGTAATCTTATATCTGTCCCAATAACATTTGATATTCTCCCATTTCAGACTTACTTTTCCTTTATCCAATAACTCATCCCAAAGAATTTTCACGTCCTTATCAAAATCAGAATCGAACTTTCCACAACATTCAGAAATATCATCTACGCAAAATTCTTCATGATTCACTAATTCCAAACAGATTTCGGTCTCTTCTGGAGCATTTTCCAACATTCTTTCTAACAAATCCATAATCTGTTCAACATCTTCCTTAGTATTATTAGGTGCTAATATAATTTCCTTCACATACTGTTTCAAATTTTCTTGTATGTATTTAATTAATGGTTCATATCCTAGTGAAATAATTGTTGTATAATTTCGAGTATCTAAACCAGAAAGCATTGTATCATTTTCAAATTCCACAATCCTACGTATCATCGTATCATTTAACTCATAGCACTGATTTTCAAAAACATATCTCAAAATTTCCTCCGAAACATTTGCAATAGAAACATTCGTAAAAACAATTTCAAGTGTTTCAATTAAGGAAATCACCTTTTGATCTTGAATAGATGATAGCTGCTGTAATATATCTGGATTTTCCTCTATAAAACCACTCATCTTATTATTGTCATTTAAAACAAATAAGCGTTCTGTATCCACGTTATCAATAAGTAACTGTAAATAAAAAATTTTCCTTTCATATGTTATCGATATATCCTGGACAATATCATTCCACATATCTGGCCAACGCATGGCTAATAGTTGAATCAATCTCGCTTTATATTGAGTTTGCTCAATAAATTCATCTATAAACTCCCAACTTTCTACTGTTCTATCAGATAATTGATCGATTAATATCATACGTTTTTCATCATCATTCTCTTCAGACAATAAATATTCCAAAAGAATAAAATTGAAAATACTTTTTTGTTCAAATTCATAAGGCTGTAAACGCTGTATAACCATTCCAACTTTTGTCAAATTATAATTATATGGCAGCTTTTCCATATTTTTTACTGCCAGTATATAATTCATATCTTCTTTTGTAATGCTTGTCCCCTTAAAATAATTGATATAATTTGCGTATTTTTCATCAATGTATCCTCTTCGAAGCATAAATACAAGCAATTTATTTTCAGCAACTTTTTCAGATAGAATATTATGGACTCCAAATTCTTCTATCAGCTTTTTAAGTGACCAACCTGAAAGTTCATGTACATTCTTCTTCAAATCTTCAATTTCACCTTTTATTGAACTAACACCTTTTTCTTGGATAAATTGAAAATTTTTAATTCTTTCATAATATCGTTTAAAAACTTCTTGAAAATTATTCACAGATTTTTCCGACTGGGAACGACTCCATGTATAATACTCAATTTCAACATCCTTTAATTCCGCAAGTTTCAATAATTCAAACGAATCCTCCATTATTTTACTTACTGAATATTTATCCCAATGGCTTTTATTAATACTATATGGAATGCCTTGCCAATTCACCATAGCACCAAGCATAGCTGTTTTAAGTTCTTTAACTTGTTCTAAACAGTCATCATGATATTTTTCTAGTTCCTGTGTAAGCTCATCAATCTCATTTTGCCATTGCATACATTGTCCAGAGATATATCTTTGCTTATCCTCAAAAGCTTGTTTCACAACTCCTCTCTCCATTTGAAGTTCCGCAAACTCTCGTGGATATAAATTTTTAAAAATAATCAATGCCATCATTGTTTCATCTGACAATTTCAGATCCTGGTCAGTACGAATCGTTTCCTTATATATGACAAACTCATTATATATATTCTGTAAGATTCGCATATCTTCAACATATGGAGATACGTCTAATATAAATTCCTGTGAGATTTCATGAACAATCCCTTTCTTTTCAGATTCCTCAAGTTTTTGTAAAAAGATTTCCCCTGAATTCGTAGAATTTATAATTGGGATTACAGGAATAATAAATTCAAAGAACTTTGTTCTGTCTGTATCTGTAAATATATCATCTCTAATAGCATAAACAAAAACGATGCGCCCCTTAATCCCATCGTAATTATTCAATAATGTATTCAACTCCCGAAGATGGATAAAAATAGATGGATCCTCTAAACGATCTAGATCTTCAAAAAACACAATTCTATACTTTGTCTCTTCAAAGAAATATACAATTTCATCCATATTTTTATTAAATACAGTTTCCGCTGCAGTTTCAGAATTTTTCACAACTGTCTCTGTTGGCAATTTTACTTCATTTACTTTAAAGCGAAACAGCACCAAACGATATGTTCGGGCGATGATTGCCAATATTCCCGCACAAAAAACAAGGAAAATACTATCCGAAACCACTGCTTTTAATCCAAATTTTCCACCTGCCTCTTCTATTTTTTCAATTATCATTTGAAAAGTATCTGGAAAAAATATAAATTCCATCACTCCCAAAATTAAAAATATCAAAACCAAATATCCCCAGACACGTTTCCAATTAATTTTGTGTAGCTTCCGATATCTGCTCTGCGGAATCTTTTTATAATTGACTTTATAAAATAATTGCTTTAAAATTCCTAATTCAATTTCATCTTGTTTCAAAGAAATTTTCTTAGGATTCCCCTTCTCATCAGTTTCGTTTTCAACAAAAGTTGCCATTGAAACACGAAGTGATTTACTTCTAATAATTCTATGTTTTTTCAAATATGTATCAATGATACTACTCTTGCCCGCACCATATGGACCTGCTAGTGC
>ENA-OPBF01001844-OPBF01001844.1-human-gut-metagenome-genome-assembly--contig:-NODE-1844-length-13064-cov-4.745023_pt1 | contig 13064 bp, 9 predicted proteins | sample MGYA00241067_ERZ501450 | MGnify/ENA primary metagenome ERZ501450 (study PRJEB25962, sample SAMEA2042516) | human gut metagenome | biome: human gut; feature: human-associated habitat; material: faeces... | reverse complement strand
GACGGATTGATCGTGTCCACACCAACGGGTTCTACTGCGTACAATCTGTCTGCAGGAGGACCGATCGTGGAGCCGACAGCGTCATTGATCGTTGTGACACCGATCTGCTCGCATGCACTCAATTCCCGCAGTATTGTTTTCGCGGACAAAGATGAGATCGTGATCGAGATTGGTGCAAAACGGGAAAATCAGATCGAGGAAGCAGTGATTGCATATGATGGTGCGGATGAAGTCCCGCTTCATACCGGTGACCGGATCCGGATCAAAAAGGCGTGGGAGACAGCGAAAATCGTAAAACTCAGCAAAGTGAGCTTTCTGGAAACATTACGTGAAAAGATGAAAGGAAACTAGAAGATGAAAGTAAACCGACATGCCAAAATTGTAGAATTGATCAACAAATATCAGATTGAGACACAGGATGAGCTTGCCGAGTATCTGAATGAAGCGGGATTTAAAGTGACGCAGGCAACGGTATCCAGAGACATCCGCGACTTAAAGCTCACCAAGGTTCCGGCAGAAAACGGCAGGCAGAAATATGCGGTACTCCAGAGTGCACAGAACGGAATGACTGAAAAATATGTGCGCATTTTGCGGGATGGATTCAGCTCTATGGATATGGCTCAGAACATTCTGGTACTGAAAACGGTATCCGGTATGGCGATGGCGGTGGCTGCGGCACTGGATGCGATGAACTGGAATGAGATTGTTGGCTGTATTGCCGGGGATGATACGATCATGTGCGCTGTGCGGACCGTGGATGATACGATTCTACTGATGGAAAAGATCAAGAAACTACTGGAACAATAGACAGGAGAAAGAATGTTACAAAATTTGCATGTAAAAAATCTGGCGCTAATCGATGAGGCGGAAGTGGATTTCTCTGGTGGACTCAATATCCTGACCGGGGAAACCGGTGCCGGAAAATCAATTATCCTGGGGAGTGTCAGTCTTGCCCTGGGCGGAAGATATTCAGCAGATATGCTTCGTAAGGGAGCCGATAAGGGACTTGTAGAACTGACCTTTTATGTGGAAAATCCGGAAACGGTACGGAAGCTGGAAGAGATGGATCTTTCGCCGGACGGAGGGCAGATCATTATCACCAGACGGTTTAACGGAAACCGAAGTGTGAGCCGGATCAATGGAGAGACTGTGACACTGGGGCGGCTAAAGGAAGCAGCCCAGGTTCTGATCGATATTCACGGACAGCATGAGCATCAGTCACTGTTATATAAAAAAAATCATCTGGCAATTCTGGATGCATTTGCAAAAGAAGCCGGAGAATGGAAGAAAAAAGTGGCGGATTCATACAGGGAATACCGCCGGCTGGAAAAAGAACTTAAGGAGGCCGATAAAGACGAGGCTGAGAGAGCCAAAGAGATTTCTTTTCTTGAATTTGAGATTGATGAGATTGAAAATGCAGGAATCACTGCGGCAGAATGCCAGTCGGTAGAAGAAGATTACCGGCGGATGATGCAGGGGAAAAGAATCGCAGAGAATCTGGAAGAGGCGTATCTGTATACAGCAGGAGAAGGCGGTATAAGTGCGGCAGAAGCGATCGGACGGGCAGTACGTGCGGCAGCTGTGGCGGCAGAACATGATGACAAATCGAGAGAACTGTATGAACAGCTGGTCGAAGTGGAGAATCTGATCGGGGATTCCGGGCGCGAGCTTCGCTGTTATCTGGACAGTCTTTCCTTTGAACCGGAACAGTTCTATGAGACGGAGAGCCGGCTGAATCAGATCAATCATCTGAAGGTCAAATACGGAGATTCGGCAGAGGCGATCCTGCAGCATAAGGCGGATGACGAGGAGCGCCTCCTGATTTTAAAAAATTATGATGAATATTTAAATGAATTAAAGGGAAAACTGAAAAAATCAGAGGAACGTCTGCAAAAAGAATGCGAGGGTCTGTCGAAGATCCGTAAAAAAGAGGCAAAGCTTTTGCAGGCAAAGATCGCAGAAGGACTTCAGGATCTGAATTTCCTGGATGTCTGCTTTGAAATTCGGTTTTCAAAAACCTCCGGGTACACAGTAGAAGGAACGGATGAGGTGGAATTTATGATCTCCATGAATCCGGGTGAACCGACAAGACCGCTTGCAACTGTGGCATCCGGCGGTGAACTTTCCCGCATCATGCTTGCAATCAAGGCAGTCATGGCGGATAAAGATGAGATCGAGACACTGATCTTTGATGAAATCGATGTGGGGATCAGCGGTCGTACCGCACAGAAGGTTTCCGAGAAGATGTGCCTGATCGGCAGGAAACATCAGGTGATCTGCATTACGCATCTGGCACAGATTGCTGCAATGGCAGATACTCATTACCTGATTGAAAAACGGGTGGAAGATCAGATGACAAAGACCAAGATCCGGCAGCTTGACGGGGAAGAATCTGTGCAGGAACTGGGAAGGATCCTTGGAGGCGCAAAGATTACGGATGCGGTGCTGGAAAACGCACGGGAGATGAAAATTCTGGCATCCGGTTTGAAAAAATAAGATTGAGCACATACTAGAGGCAGGAGAAAAAATCCTGCCTTATTTTTTGCGGAATTTTAGGAAGGAAAAAGGGGTGTGTAATGTCGGTTAGAAGTTATCGGAAAATGTTAAGTGTGTTATTAGCGGTAATTGTGGTTATAGGAGGCGGCTATTGCTACAGGGAATGGCGGGCTGAGAAAGCGGAGAGGGAGGCTTCGGTCAGTGAACTTTCGGGAAACCTTCTGATTCCGGGAGGGATGCCGGTTGGGATCTATATGGAGACGGATGGCGTGATGGTGCTGGGGACGCAGGAAATTAAGGGAAAAGATGGGATCGGTGTGAATCCGGCGAAGCATCTGGTGAAGGAGGGAGATTATATTGTCGGAGTTGATTCTGACAGTATTTATAATAAATCTGAGCTTATCGAACGGGTTAAAAAATTATCGAATAAGTCCGTCATCTTACACATTCGTCGAAAAAAAGTGTATATTGATGTACAACTTCATCCGACAAAAGATGAAGGCGGGGCATATAAACTTGGAATCTGGGTGCGTGATAACGCGCAGGGACTCGGCACAATCACTTTTCTGAATGCGGATAGTGAATACGGTGCGTTGGGACATGGAATACATGATGTAGATACCGGCAAACTGATCGAAATGTCAACGGGAAGATTATATGATACCAGCATTCAGAATATTAAAAAAGGTGAGAACGGAAATCCTGGAGGGATGGAAGGGATCATTGTCTACAATCATTACAATATTTTAGGTTCGATTACTACAAACACAGAGACAGGGATTTATGGGAAATTAGACAGGATTGAGAGAATATTTGACAGCAAAGAAGCTTATCCGGCTGTGGCAAAGGAAGAAATTCAGGTCGGAAAGGCGTATATCCGCTGTGCGGTAAGCGGAAAGACAGAAGATTATACAGTCAGAATCACAAAAGTTGACCTGGATGCCAGGGAGGTGAACAAGGGGATTGAAATTCAGGTTACTGACAAACGGTTACTTAAACTGACCGGTGGGATTGTGCAGGGAATGAGTGGAAGCCCCATCATGCAGAATGGAAAGATTATAGGTGCAGTGACACATGTTTTCGTACAGGATGCGACAAAAGGATACGGAATATTTATCGAAAACATGCTGGAAAATCTGAAAAAAGATTGAAATATGCGAACCTTGTCAGATTTCTGCGACACCATTTGCTTGTATTCGCAGAATACAGAAGGTTATAATAGGTTACATTCCAGTGCAAATTGTCACTTTAAGGAGGGGAAAGGCTTTATGGAAAAACTGAATGTAGCGATTGCTGACGATAACGAAAGAATGTTGAATTTACTAGGAGAAATTGTAGAAAGTGATAAAGATCTCAAACTGGTGGGAAAAGCCAGGAACGGAGAAGATATTTATCACATTATAAGAGATAAACAGCCTGACGTTGTACTTCTTGACCTGATCATGCCGAAAATGGATGGAATCAGTGTGATGGAAATGATAGGCGCAGATAAAACAGTAAAGAAACAGCCGAATTTTATTATTGTAACTGCGATTGGACAGGAGAGGATCACGGAAGATGCCTTCGAAAAAGGAGCAGCCTACTACATCCTGAAACCATTTCGCAATGAAACAATCCTTCAGCGGATCAAAAGCTCCGGACATGCGGAAAAGAGTGTAGCGCCTTACACAGATTATACCGTATATGCGGAACCTTCTGAGGAGGACCTGGAAACACAGGTGACAGAACTGCTCCATGAAATCGGAATCCCGGCACATATAAAAGGGTATCATTATCTGAGAGATTCCATTCTGATGGCGGTTGACGATATGGAAGTTTTAAATGCGATCACAAAGATCCTGTATCCGACAGTCGCGAAAAAGAACCAGACCACATCGAGCCGTGTTGAACGGGCGATCCGCCATGCAATCGAGGTTGCATGGAGCAGGGGAAAGCTGGATACCTTAGAAGCTCTTTTCGGTTACACAGTAAGTAACGGGAAAGGAAAACCGACCAATTCTGAATTTATTGCTCTGGTCGCAGACACGATCAGACTGAAATCAAAGCGCAGATAATTCTTTTCAAACTAATGAAATTGCGGTATAATTATAAATAAGCCGCGAGAGTAAGGAGGGTGTTAAATGAAAAAAGTATTATTTGTGTCATCTGAATCAGTTCCGTTTATCAAAACAGGAGGATTAGCCGATGTAGTGGGATCACTACCAAAATATTTTGATAAGAACAAATACGATGTACGTGTTATGCTTCCAAAGTATATGTGCATGAAAGACGAATGGAAAGATAAACTTTCTTACAGACTTCATTTCTATATGGATCTGAACTGGAGACAGCAGTATGTAGGGCTTCTTGAACTTCAGTACGAAGGAATCACTTTTTATTTCATAGACAATGAATATTATTTTAATGGTTCGAAGCCATATGGTGATATTGCATACGATATTGAGAAGTTTGCATTCTTTTCAAAAGCAGCCTTAAGTGCACTGCCACTTCTGGATTTCAGACCGGATATCATTCACTGTCATGACTGGCAGACCGGGCTTGTTCCGATTTATCTGGATAATTTCCGCTATAACAATGAGTTTTTCCGTGGAATCAAGACTGTGATCACCATACATAACCTCAAATTCCAGGGTATCTGGGATAAGAAGACGGTTATGGATATCACCGGACTTCCGGCATACTATTTCTCACCGGATAAGCTGGAAGCATATGACAATGCCAACTATCTGAAAGGCGGAATTGTTTACGCTGACCGTGTGACAACGGTAAGCAGCAGTTACGCGGAAGAGATCAAGACACCGTTTTACGGGGAGAAGCTGGAAGGACTGATGCAGGCAAGAGCAAACTGCCTGTCAGGAATTGTCAATGGTATTGATTACGATGATTTTAATCCGGCAACAGATACCAACATTGCAAGAACTTACTCTGTCGAAAACTTCCGCAAGGAGAAAGTGAAAAATAAAATGGCGTTGCAGGAAGAACTCGGACTGGAGAGAGATCCGCACCGTATGATGATCGGTATCGTATCCAGACTGACCGACCAGAAGGGGTTTGACCTGATCGACTGTGTGATGGATGAACTTTGCCAGGATGCGGTTCAGATCGTCGTACTCGGTACCGGAGATGAGAGATACGAGAACATGTTCCGTCATTTCGCATGGAAGTATCCGGATAAGGTATCTGCACAGATCTATTATTCAGAGCCGATGTCTCACAAGATCTATGCATCCTGTGATGCATTCTTGATGCCGTCATTATTTGAACCATGTGGACTGAGCCAGCTGATGAGTCTGAGATATGGTACGGTGCCGATCGTAAGAGAGACAGGCGGACTCAAAGATACTGTAGAAGCTTACAATGAGTACGAGAAGACCGGAACCGGATTCAGCTTCACCAATTACAATGCGCATGAGATGCTTGCAACCGTAAGATATGCAGAACAGATTTACTATGACAAGAAGCGTGACTGGAACAAGATCGTAGAGCGTGGTATGGAAAAAGACTTCTCATGGAAGAATTCAGCCAAGCTTTACGAAGAACTTTACGAAAATATGTAAAATGCATTCTGGTAATTTACCGGAAAATATGGTATCATGAAATGAAAAATTTACAGAGGAGAAACATTCATTATGAGGATTATAGACAAAATTAAAGCAGACGGAGTACATATTTCCTTTGAAGTGTTTCCACCGAAGACGGATGCGGGCTTTGAATCCGTGTTAAAAGCAACGGATGGGATCGCAGAACTTACCCCGTCATTTATCAGTGTTACCTATGGAGCCGGTGGTGGAACCAGTAAGAATACGGTTAAGATTGCAAGTCATATCAAGAATGACCTGAAGATTCCGGCACTTGCACATCTGACCTGTGTGTCCTCAACCAAGGAAGAGGTACATAAGGTTATCGGACAGCTTCAGAAAGAAGGGATTGAGAATATCCTTGCACTCAGAGGAGATATCCCGCAGGATGGACAGTTTCCGCTTCCGGGACAGTATTCTCATGCCTGTGAACTGATCGAAGACATCAAAAAAATGGGAGACTTCTGCATCGGAGCTGCATGCTATCCGGAAGGACATGTAGAGATGGAACACAAGAAAGATGATATCCGTTATCTCAAAGAAAAGGTAGATTGTGGAGTGGATTTTATTACCACACAGATGTTTTTTAATAATGATATTTTCTATAATTTTCTGTATCGTATCCGTGAACAGGGAATCATGATACCGGTGCTTCCGGGAATCATGCCGATCACAACGAAAAAGCAGCTCGCAAGAAGCTGTGCCCTTTCAGGAACTGCTGTTCCGCAGAGATTCCGTGCGATCGTAGATTATTTTGGAGATGATCCGGCAGCGATGAAGCAGGCGGGAATTGCATATGCGACCGACCAGATCATTGACCTGATCGCAAATGGAGTCCGCAATATCCACGTATATTCGATGAATAAACCGGAAGTAGCTGCTGCAATCATGCAGAACCTTTCAGAAATCGTAAAATAAAGGAACATAAGAAAGATGACAGATGCCAGAACGAAAGAAGCAATTCGTTATCTGGGATATGGAAGACATGCGGTAGATGAACAGACGCTTGCGCTGATCGATGTTTCCTTCGGGGAGCTCGATCAGACTACGCAGGCAAAATCCGTCTATCGCATTTTTGACTGTAAAGTTACAGGAGAAGACCAGGTGACGATCGGAAAAATGAATATTAAAAGCAGAAGTCTCGGAAAGAATCTCAGAGGTTGCAAAGAGGCAGTTGTATTTGGCGCAACACTCGGTACCAGTGTCGATATACTGATGAAACGTTATTCACTGACAGACATGGCGAAATCTGTCGTATTGCAGGCATGCGCAGCTGCATATCTGGAGGAGTACTGTGACGATCTGCAGCTTTCGATCGGAGAAGAGTTAAAAGCACAGAATAAATGGCTCAGACCGAGATTCAGTCCGGGGTACGGCGATTTTGATATCCATCATCAGGACGATATCCTACGGATGCTGGATACGGCAAAGAAGATCGGACTTACCATGACAGACAGCTATATGCTCACACCGACAAAATCGGTGACTGCAATCATTGGGATCAGTGATACGCAGGAAAAATGCCACATCAAAGGCTGCGAAGTGTGTGAGAAGAAGGACTGCATTTACAGAAGAAATTAAGGAGCGTAGGGTATGAATATCAGAGAACGTTTGGGAAAAGAACTTTTATTTTTAGATGGAGGAATGGGAACTCTTCTGCAGGCAGAAGGACTTGCACCGGGAGAACTTCCGGAGACCTGGAACATCGAACATCCGGAAAAGGTGGAAGCGATTCACCGCAGATATTACGAAGCAGGAAGTGATGTGGTTCTTGCAAATACCTTTGGCGCTAATGTCTGCAAATTTCATGATGACAGATATACGGTTGAAGAAGTGATCCGTGCAGGGATTGCAAATGCAAAAAGAGCAGGAGAGCAGATTGGAAAAGAGACTTATGTGGCACTGGATATGGGACCGACCGGAAAGCTATTAAAACCAATGGGAGATCTGGATTTTGATGATGCTTATGAAGCATTTGCAGAAGCCGTCCGCTATGGAGAAAAGTACGGTGCAGACCTGATCCATATCGAGACCATGAGTGACACCTATGAAGTAAAGGCAGCCATTCTTGCAGCAAAAGAAAATTCTTCTCTTCCGGTATTTGTAACCATGATCTTTGATGAAAGAGGAAAGCTTCTGACAGGTGGGGATGTCCCTTCTGTTGTGGCAATGCTGGAAGGACTCCGCGTAGATGCACTGGGGCTGAACTGTGGACTTGGGCCGAAACAGATGCTTCCAATCCTGAACGATTTAAGAAGATATACCTCCCTTCCGATCATTGTGAAGCCAAATGCCGGACTTCCGAAGCAGAAGAACGGGGAAACGTATTACGATGTAGAGCCGGATGAGTTTGCCAGGATCATGCAGGAGGTTGTAAAAGAAGGAGCCTGTGTGATCGGCGGATGCTGCGGAACGACACCGGAGCATATTAAAAAGCTGGTAGAAGAATGCAAAGAACTTCCGCTGCGCGAGATCGAGAAAAAGCATGATACGATCGTATCTTCTTATGGACAGGCTGTGATCCTGGATGATATGCCGCGTATCATTGGAGAAAGAATCAACCCGACCGGAAAGAAAAAATTCAAAGAAGCACTGAAAAATGAAGATATGGACTACATTCTGAAAGAAGCGATCACGCAGCAGGATAAGGGCGCGCACATTCTGGATGTCAATGTAGGACTTCCGGATATTGATGAAGTTGCCATGATGGAAAAAGTTGTAAAAGAACTGCAGAGCGTGACCAGTCTTCCACTTCAGATTGACACAGTAGATGGAAAGGCTATGGAACGTGCAATGCGTATCTACAACGGAAAGCCGATGATCAACTCTGTAAACGGAAAGCAGGTTTCTATGGACGAAGTCTTTCCTCTGGTCCGGAAATATGGCGGTGTGGTTGTCGGACTGACCATTGATGAAGAGGGGATTCCGAAGGATGCAGAAGGCCGTGTGCGTGTTGCAGGTAAGATCATCAACGAAGCAGCCAAATATGGAATCGACAAGAAAGATATCGTGATCGATGTGTTGACCATGACCATCAGTTCGGAAAAAGACGGGGCAAAGGTTACCTTGGAAGCATTGAAGAGAGTACGGGAAGAATTCGGGGTCAGAACCGTTCTTGGAGTATCGAATATTTCTTTTGGACTTCCAAGGCGCCCGATCGTCAACAGCTATTTCTATGCGATGGCAATGCAGAACGGACTGACGGCAGGAATCATCAATCCATCCTCAGAAGATATGATGAAAGCTTATCGTTCTTATAATGCACTGATGGGCTTTGATGAAAATTGTACGAATTATATCAGTACTTATGCGGGAACCACAGAGACGGTGACAGTCCAGGCATCGCAGGCAGCTGCAGCAGCCGGAAATGCACCAAAAGCTGCAGGCGTTGAGATGACACTCAAATATGCGATCGAGAGAGGGCTGAAAGAAGAGGCGCATCATATCACCCGTGACCTGATCGGTACGAGGGAACCGCTGGATATCATCCAGGAGGAACTGATCCCGGCACTCAATGTAGTCGGTGAAGGTTTTGAAAAGGGAACCGTCTTCCTTCCGCAGCTTCTGATGAGTGCGGATGCTGCGAAGATTGCCTTTGCGGTTATCAAGGATGTGCTTGCTTCATCCGGACAGGAAGAAGAAAAGAAGGAGAAGATCATCCTTGCCACCGTAAAAGGTGATATCCATGATATCGGAAAGAATATAGTGAAAGTTCTTCTTGAAAATTATGGTTTTGATGTGATCGATCTCGGAAAGGATGTGCCGCCGGAGGCAATCGTAGAAAAAGCAGTTGAGGAGAATGTCACTTTGGTAGGCCTAAGTGCGCTGATGACCACAACTGTAGTCAGCATGGAAGAGACGATCAAACTCTTAAGAGAGAAAAAACCGGACTGCAAAGTCATGGTAGGCGGGGCTGTTCTGAACCAGGATTACGCGGATATGATCGGGGCAGATTTCTATGGAAAAGATGCCATGCAGTCCGTACACTATGCGCAGAAATTTTTTGGCATGGTGGAGTAGGAACTGCAAAGCAGATACAAAAGGTCGAAATTGTATGTGAAAATGCTAAAAAAGTTTGGAAAATTTTTTTGTATATGCTATAATATGCATAAATCAAGGAGAAAAGAAAATGATAGCATGGGAGGCATGACAAGATGGCATTTTTTTCAACACTGATCTCTACGGTATTGAAGATGCTCTTTATCGGAGTGTTTGCAGTCGGAGGGGTTTTTGCAGGCAAGAAGCTTCGCAAAAGAAAAGACGCAAAGAATTCAGAGACTAAGTAGAATGGAAAAAAGAAGGAATCGCAGAAAATGCGGTTCCTTTTTAAATTCCATTATATTGACAAGCCATCAAAATCTCTTTATAATTAGAATTTAGCTGATAGAAGCGAGGAGGATAAAGATGAAAGCTTACGGAGTTAACGAACTTAGACGCATGTTTCTTGACTTTTTTGAGAGCAAAGGTCATTTAAAAATGAAAAGCTTTTCGCTGGTGCCGCACAATGATAACAGCCTTCTGCTGATCAATTCAGGAATGGCACCGCTGAAACCATATTTTACAGGACAGGAGATCCCACCGAGACGCCGTGTGACAACCTGTCAGAAATGTATCCGTACAGGAGATATCGAGAACGTAGGAAAGACTGCACGTCACGGTACTTTCTTTGAAATGCTTGGTAACTTCTCATTCGGTGATTACTTTAAGACAGAAGCGATCCACTGGTCATGGGAATTCCTGACAGAAGTGGTTGGACTGGATCCGGATCGTCTGTACCCGTCCGTATATGAAGACGATGATGAGGCATGGAAGATCTGGAACGAAGAGATTGGTATTGCACCGGAGAGAATTTTCCGTTTCGGAAAAGAAGACAACTTCTGGGAGCATGGATCAGGTCCGTGCGGTCCGTGTTCAGAGATTTACTATGACCGTGGAGAAAAATACGGATGCGGTAAACCGGGATGTACAGTAGGCTGCGAATGTGACCGTTATATGGAGATCTGGAACAACGTATTTTCACAGTTCGACAATGATGGACATGGAAACTACAGCGAACTGAAGCAGAAGAATATTGATACCGGTATGGGACTTGAGAGACTTGCATGTATCGTACAGGATGTAGACTCTATGTTCGATATTGATACTTTAAAAGCACTGCGTGACCAGGTATGTGAGATCGCAGGAGTATCTTATGGAGATAATGAAAGCACAGACGTATCTCTGCGTGTAATCACAGACCATGTGCGTTCTGTATCTTTCATGATCTCTGATGGTATTATGCCGTCTAATGAAGGAAGAGGATATGTTCTTCGCCGTCTTCTCCGCCGTGCATGCCGTCACGGAAGACTTCTGAACATTGCACCGGGATTCCTTACAGATCTTGCTGCAACTGTGATCGAAGGCTCTAAAGACGGATATCCGGAGCTGGAAGAAAAGAAAGACTTTATCATGAATGTCATCCGCAAGGAAGAAGAGCAGTTTGAGAAGACCATCGACCAGGGGCTTGTCATTCTGAATGAGATGAAAGAAAAGATGGCAGAAGAAGGAACAAAGACTCTGTCCGGAGAAGATGCGTTCAAATTATATGATACCTATGGATTCCCGATCGATCTTACCAAAGAGATTCTGGAAGAAGAAGGTATAGATATTGATGAAGAGGGATTTAAAGCTGCAATGGAAGTTCAGCGCCAGACTGCAAGAAAAGCACGTAAGGCAACGAACTACATGGGAGCAGATGCAACCGTATACGAATCCATCGATCCGTCTGTAACTTCTAAGTTTGTCGGATACGAGCATCTGGAATATGAATCGAAGATTACGGTACTTACCACAGAAGATGAGATCGTAGACGCTCTTTCTGACGGTGAGAGAGGAACCATCTTTGTAGATGAGACTCCGTTCTACGCAACAAGCGGTGGACAGGAAGCCGACCACGGTGTGATCAAATGCGGTGACGGTGAATTTGTTGTGGAAGATGTGAAGAAGATGCTTGGTGGCAAGATCGGTCATATCGGTTATATGGCAAAGGGTATGATGAAGGTTGGAGATCAGGTTACTTTGACCGTTGATTCGCAGAGACGTGGATGCACAGAAACGTGCCCTGACAGAGCGCAACCATTCTGCAACCCATCTGCTTCAGAAAGCACTCCGTACCGTACTTGGTACACATGTAGAACAGTCTGGATCTTATGTAGACGACAAGAGACTTCGTTTCGATTTCTCTCATTTCTCGGCAATGACACCGGAAGAACTGCAGAAAGTAGAAGATATGGTAAATGAAAGCATTTCCAGATCTCTGCCGGTTGTCATTAAGAACATGCCGATCGAAGAAGCAAGAAAGACCGGAGCACAGGCTCTGTTCGGTGAGAAATACGGCGACATCGTCCGTGTTGTAAATATGGGAGATTACTCTATTGAGTTCTGCGGTGGTACACATGTTGCCAATACAAGCGAGATCGGAGCATTCAAGATCCTGTCTGAAAGTGGTGTGGCAGCAGGGGTACGCCGTATCGAAGCACTTACATCCAAAGGACTGATGGATTATTATGGAGAACTGGAACAGTTGCTTCATGAAGCAGCCAAGCTCCTGAAAGCAACTCCGGATACTGTGTCTGAGAAGATCGCACACCTTCAGGCTGAGAACAAAGAACTTCACAGTGAAGTAGAAAGCCTGAAGAGCAAGCTCGCAAAAGATGCCATGGGTGATGTGATGGATCAGGTAGAAGAAGTAGCCGGCGTAAAAGTGATTGCTGTCAGCGTAGAAGATATGGACATGAACGGACTGCGTGACCTTGGAGACCAGCTCAAGGAGAAGATCGGAGAAGGCGTGGTCGTGATCGCATCCAGCGCGAACGGCAAGGTAAGCCTGATGGCTACAGCAACAGATGAAGCAATGAAGAAGGGTGCTCACGCAGGCAACCTGATCAAGGCAATCGCTTCCTGTGTAGGTGGTGGCGGCGGTGGACGTCCGAACATGGCACAGGCCGGCGG
>ENA-OPBF01001829-OPBF01001829.1-human-gut-metagenome-genome-assembly--contig:-NODE-1829-length-13142-cov-3.376022_pt1 | contig 13142 bp, 9 predicted proteins | sample MGYA00241067_ERZ501450 | MGnify/ENA primary metagenome ERZ501450 (study PRJEB25962, sample SAMEA2042516) | human gut metagenome | biome: human gut; feature: human-associated habitat; material: faeces... | reverse complement strand
TATTTCTAATTAAAAAATAATAAATTAATAATTTCCATAAGTATTTTTAAAATATTTTTGGTTTCTAGCTATAAAATGAATTTTTACTTAAAAAGACTATTTTAGAATATAAATATATTTTACATTCTAAAATAGTCTTTTATTCATTTATAATGATTCATAATAAATTTTTTTATTAATTAATATATTATAATATTATTTTTCTTCAAAAATTGCATTAAATTCTTGCTCATTTATTTTTTCTTTTCTTAATAAAGTTTCAGCTATTTCATCTAACTTATCTCTATGTTCTCTTAGTAATATTTGAGCATCATTATATGCTGTATCTATTAATAGTTTAACTTCTTGTCCAATTCTATCTCCAATATTTTCTCCAAACATTTGAATTTCATATGGTTCTTTTCCTTGGAAATCTATTGGTCCTAATTTATCACTCATACCATATTTTGTTACCATATCTCTTGCTATTTGAGTTGCTACTTCTATGTCATTACTTGCTCCTGTTGATATATCGTCTAATACAAGTTTTTCTGCTGCTCTTCCTCCTAATAATGCTATTAGTTTTTCTTGCATTTCTGTTTTTGAAATATAGTATTTATCTTCATTTGTTTTGTACATTGTATATCCACCAGCAACGCCTCTTGGTATTATTGATACTTCTTTTACATTTGTTTGAGTTGGTAAATATCTACTTACTACTGCATGTCCTGCTTCGTGATATGCTGTTAATTTTTTATCTTTATCTGATATAATTCTGTCTTTCTTTTCTAGTCCAACTGTTACTTTTTTTACTGCTTCTTCTATATCGTCATTTTCTATTTCTTCATGCTTATTTTTTGTAGCAATAATTGCTGCTTCATTTAAAATATTTTCTAGTTCAGCTCCTGTAAATCCTGCTGTATCTTCTGCAATACTTTCTAAATTTACATCATCTGATATTCTTTTATCTTTACTATGAATTTTTAATATTTCTAATCTTCCTTTTAAGTCTGGTGTTGGTATTGTTATTTGTCTATCAAATCTTCCTGGTCTTAGTAATGCTTTGTCTAACATTTCTGGTCTATTTGTAGCTGCTAATACTATTATTGTTTCTTCTGAACCAAATCCATCCATTTCAACTAATAATTGATTTAATGTTTGATTGTTTTCTGATTCTGCTCCACTGTTTGATGTTCTTCTTGAACCTATTGCATCAATTTCATCTATAAATACTATACATGGTGCTAGTTTTCTTGCTTTATCAAATAGTTTTCTAACTCTTGATGCTCCTAAACCTGCAAACATTTCTATGAATTCTGAACCACTCATTGAAATAAATGGTACATCTGCTTCTCCTGCAATTGCTTTTGCTATTAAAGTTTTACCTGTTCCTGGTTTACCATATAGTAATACTCCTTTTGGAATTCTTGCTCCCATTTTTGTAAACTTTTCTGGTTCTTTTAGAAATTCTACTATTTCTTTTAGTTCACCTTTTTCTTCTTCTAATCCTGCAACATCATCAAATTTTATTTTTGTTTTTCTTTCAGTTTCATCATAAACTTTTCCTTTTTCTCCTAGACCTTGCATTTTAAAAATCATAACAAATAATGCTACCATAACAGCTGTTGGTAAGATTGAAAATATCATTCCTGGTAGTTGTACAAAAAAGCTTTGAGGTTTTTGTACTAATTCTATTTCATTTCCTTCTGCTACTTTTGTTTGAATTAGAGTTATAAATGCTTCTGTATCTGGTATTAATGCCTTTTTTTCCTCTTCTTCATTTTTCATTTTTACTTTTGCATTTTTACTACCTGTTGTTAATTCAACTTTTTCTATATTTCCATATGATATTTCTTTTATCAAATCTGTATATGCTAATGTTTTTTTGTCTTCTTTATCTTTACTTTTCATTAAATACACTGTTGTTACTATTAGTGCTGTCAATAAAAGTAATAGTATTATTATTAACCAAAGATTTTTTTTGTTTTCTTTTTTGTCTTTGTTTTGATTTACTTTTTCTTTATCCTGATTCATAATTTTTTCTCGCATAATTTAAATATTTATTATACGAATTTCTCCTTTCTTCCCCTTTATGCATTTTTCAAGTTCTTTATAATTTTCCTCTTGTATATTTTTTTCATTTTTGTTTTTTCTATTTTCCTCTTGCATACTTTTTCATTCTTGTTTTTTATATTTTCTCTTACATATTCTGTTCTTTTAGCTATTCTCTATTTTCTTTTTAGGCATTTTGTCCTTCTGGTTCTTCACCATTTTCTTTTTTGTCTTTTTTCTCTTTATCACCATTTTGGTTTTCTTTATTTTCCTTAGTATCTCCGTTTTCTTCTTTCTTTTCTTCTTTGTTATTTTCTAATTCTTTTTTTACAATTTTTTGTGCCTCTACTATTTTCATTAGTTCTGCTTGTTTTTTTATAAACTCAGATTTCATAATCATTATTGCCGCAATTAAGTAAATTGTTGCAACTGCAATATACATTACTTGGAAATATTCAATAACAAATCCTGTAAAGATATTAACTACTAGATATATTATATTTAATATCACTGAAAGAGTTATCGCATATATTGACATATTAAATATAGGAGCATACCTCATCTTCATTTTTATCATTGATGTTGCTAAAAGACCTAATACACTTATTAGTAATACATATGATAATGTTGTTATAAAGTACATGATAAATCCATATACAAATAAGGTTAAAAATACATTTACTACTAGTATTGTCATATTAGTATTATTTTTTAGATTTACTACATCTTCTTTTGAAAATTCTTGTATTCCTGAAGCCCCTAAAATATCTGCATAGTTATATTGAATAGCTCCATCTGTTACACTATTTTTTATTATTATCTTGTCTTTAGTTACTACTATTCCACCACTATTTTTGTTTATCGAATTTAAGTAACTATTAATTTCTTCTTGTGAATCTGTTTCTGTATCTATTATTATTTTCTCAATATCTTCTCTTTCAAAGATTAATGGCTCTTGGTTATTTTCTACACTCAATTTTCCTTCTTTATATGAAAAGTTTGGAAATTCATTTTTTATATAATCTAGTCCATTGTTTAATTCTGTATATGTTTGATATGTTAACCAAACTGAAAGAATAACAGATATTATAATTACTAATTTAGCTAAATAAGCTACTGCTTTTCCTACACCATCTATTGCCATTTCTGGATATTTTTCTATTTTTGTTATAGAATACCATATCTTTTTAAAAAAGCCTTTTTTATTCTTTTTTTCATTAACATTTTCTTTTTGTTCTTCTTTTATTTCCTCTTGCTTCATTACCTATACTCCCTTCTTATTTTAGAGTCTACATATTTAGGATTTATATTAAATACTACCTTATCTCCTACTTTTATATCTTTATTAGTTATATCACAAATAACATGATATGTTCCTACTCTACCTAAAATAGGAAATTTCCTGTTATTTATGGTTACAAATATTTGCTTATTTCTAAATAAATCTTTTATATCTCCTACAATATATCTTAATTTATCAATAAATCTAAACATATCTCTATCAGTTGTAATATTTACTCCATCCATATATCCACATGGTATTATTGCAATTTTAGTTTCTTTTTTTGTTGTATAAGTATTAGAATATCCTATATTAAATCCTTTTGGCAATTCTTTTATTTCAGTTACCTCTGATTCTAACTGTGCTATTTTTTTCAATCCTAATGTATTTTTAACTGATAATCTTCCTAAAAATGCTGAACCTATTCTTACAGCATTTAAATGCATATTAGGAAATTTTACAAAGGCTGATGAATTACATATATGAAGCATTCCTGTATCGATTTCATTCATTTTTAAAATTTCAACAACATCTATAAATCTATTAAATTGTTCTTTTGTATATTTATCATCGTAAAAACTTATTGAAAAATGTGAGAAAGTACCTTCTATTTTTATATTTTTCAAATCTTTTAAAGTTTCTACCATTTCATCTCTATTATCATATACAAAGCCATATCTTCCAAATCCTGTATCAATTTTTAAATGAGCTCTTATTTTTTTTCCCAATTTTTCTCCCACTTTTTCTGCAACTTGAACATCAGTTTTAGAACCTATTGTAATTATTATATTGTTGTTTACTAATTTTTCTATATCTTCTTCTATACTAATTGTTGATAGCATTAAAATATCTTGTTTTATTCCTGCTTCTCTTAATTCTAAAGCTTCTTCAATTGTAGCAACTGCAAAATATGAAATACCATTATCAATTAAAAACTTTGTAAGTTCAACTAATCCTAATCCATAGCCGTTTCCTTTTACTACTGCAATTATTTTTACTGAATTTCCAAAATCATCTTTTCCATTTATATTTGTATGTTCTTTTATTCTTTCTATATTATGTACTAAATCCTTTTTTTGTATAACTAATGATTTCATTTCTTTATATCATCCTTCCGTTTAAGGTGCAAATTAGAATGAATAATTTATAAAATTTAGATATTATTCAAGCCTATCTTTTCTATTAATTTTTTAATTTATTTATTTTCACAGTCCATCTATTTATTGTCGTAATCTATTTATTTTTATTTTTTAATTTCATTTTCATTTGTCTTAAAGTTCTAAATGCTTTTTCTGAAAATTTGTATAATTTATATTTTAATGGTTTAAATGGTAAATATACCTCTCCTATAAATTCTGTAAAAGTAGCTCCAAAACCTTTTTTAAATCTATATAACCCATATTGAGGATGGCTTTCATCAACAACTCCAGATACTCCTCTAAAATCATATACATCATCTTTTCTTGCTATTGCCATTTTTATCATTTCCCATTGTAATAAATAATTTGGCATTAAATTTCTGTGGCTATTACTACTTGCTCCATATAGATACCATGTCTTATTACCATAAAATATTGGTATTACTCCTGAAATTGGTTCGTCATTATAATAAGCCATTAATACTTTCATATGGTCAGGACCTAAGCAATCATACATTTTTTCAAAATATTCTAATGGCCTAATTATGAAACCATCTCTTGAACCCGTTTCTATCATTATTTTGTGGAAATCTTTTAAATCTTCTTTTGTTCCTTCTTTTACAACAACACCTTTTCTTCCAGCTAATCTAATATTATATCTCCACTTTTGATGAAACCCTGCCATTATTTCCTCTTCTGTTTTACCTTTTATATCTAGTCTAAATACATATCTTGGTTGTATTTCATCTTTAAAGTCTTTCGCATCATCTTTTATTTTATATCCTAATTCTGTAACAACTTTTCTAAATTCTTCATCACTACTTAAAATATCTGGTTCAATTCTTAAAACTATTGCATTATATTTTTTAGCAAGTTCCTTTGCACCATCTGTTAATTGCTTCATTACTTTCATATCGTGAATATCACATACTGGTCCTCTTGAAGAATACATAATATTACCAAAAATAGGCATTTTTCTAATCCATACACATAATGAACCAATTATATTGCCATTATCATCTTCTGCAAGTATAACCTCTGGTTTCCAATTAGGTTTCTTTACCTCTGCCCACTCTAATGATTGTTGAAAATTACATCTTTCATGCCCTTCTAAAAATTTTTTATATTCTTCTTTCGATTTATCATCTGTTACAAATCTCATTACTATTTTTCCTCCTAGTTTATTATTTACAATACTACTGTATTTTACACCAATATATAGTTTTTTACAAGTGAATTTTGTGTAAATTCTACATAATCATTATATATTAAAATTAATTAATTGAAAATAAATCTGATTATATATTATCATAGTAATTCACTATACTATTTTACTTGAAAATTCTAAATAAAAATGACTTTTTGCTCCGACCCTAATAATCAGGTCAAAACAAAAAATCATTTTTAATATATACATAAATATAAAGTATTTCCATCAAAAAATAACTGTTCATCACTATAATAGTCCCAGTTTAGTTGACTAAATTTTTCTTGTATTTCTTTTGGTGCTTCGTAAACAGCATTATAATCTTTTCCACTATAATATTTCAAAGTTTGAATAACTGCAAAATTTGTAGCCATACCTCTTGCTGTTGAACTCCTCAACTTTAATTGTCCATCATAATAAGTAGTAGGATTAGCATCATAACCAATCACTATATTTTCTACTTTAATATTATTTTCTTTTTCATACTCAGAAATCTGCTCTAATATAGACATTGCAACATTTCTATCTATATATCCAGTAGCCATATTTTCAGATGAAGCTCTTATAAAATATATAGCATTTATAGCACACAATACTATAACTATCAAGCAAACTATTTTATCTGTAAAATCCTTTATTTCTATATTTTTTTTCATTACAATTGTAAGATATAGCAAGATAATTCCCAAAATAGCTCCAAATGACATCGCCATTCTCGATTCTATATACTGACTAGAAACAGGTATTACTACCAAAGGTAACAATGGTAATAGACAAGCAACTAATATTAATACAATATATTCAAAAATATGAAAATATTTTTTTGTTTTAATTACTCGTATTATAAAAATAATACTAAGTATAGCAATAAATGCTAAATACCATCCTTCTGGTCCTATTGATAGATTTTCTAATACAAGCGCCTTTCCAAATCTTATAAAAGTATTTATTATTTCATTAATTGACAATAATGTAGTTGCTCTATCAACAGTTTGAAAATGTGCTTCCATTATTTTTGTAAGTGCTAAACTTATTATCATAGAAAATCCCCAAAACAAGAAAACACCTATTGATTTCTTAAATATTTCTTTTATATTATCTTTATTTTTATAAGCAATAAATACTAATGAAATTAGTACAAATAAAGAAGCCGAACTTTGATAACACAATGCTGATATTGCTAAAATTGTAAAAGCATAAATATTTTTATTTTTTATATCTGATGTATATATACAAGCTGACAATACTGATAAAAATATTGAAAGAGCCATAACTGATGATTCTACAAAAATCATTGTTTCAAATGTACAAAAATTAAATAAAATAGGAAAAATAATACCTGCTATTAATATATTATTTTCCTTTTTAATTAATTTCATTGTAAATTTATATAACATAAACCATGTTAACGCAAAAAGAAACATTGAAATTATTGAGCTTAATATAATCATTGTTTCAAATTGTATATTTAATACTTTTGTAAGCCAAATTTGTAATGCAGAAAATACTCTTCCTAACATCAAGAAATGATGTATATAATTATCATATCCATCTACATATACACAATAAGTATCTTGTGCAAAATGCACTTTAAAAAAGTTAGAACAAATAATAATTGTAAAAATCAACATAGCTCCAAATATATACAAATTATTTTTTGTCCTATCTTCTTTTAGTCGATTATATATTTTTTTCATACTTTTGTTTTTTCACTCTCCAAATCTAATATAATTAATCATTCATTTCTCTTTCACCATTATATTCATTAACTAAATACAATGGTCTATTTTTAGTTTCATTAAAGATTCTTCCTAAATATTCTCCAACAATTCCAAATAACAATATTTGTATTCCAGAAAAGAATAATATCAATAATATAATTGATTGATAAGCTTGTATTGGTTGATTAACTACAAAACATTTGGCAATAACATATACAAAATAAACAAATAACACTATAAATGTTGGTATTGCAATAAAAGTAGATATTCTCAAAGGTGATGTTGTAAGTGATGTTATTCCATCTATTGCTAAATCCATTAATTTTCCATAATTCCATTTAGTTGATCCTGCAACTCTTGGGTCTCTATCATATAAAACCTCTTTTTTCTTATATCCTATCCAACTAAACATAGACTTTGTATTTCTTTGAGATTCTCTAAGTTTTTTTAAAGCATTTACACATCTTCTATCTAGTAGTCTAAAATCTCCTGTATCTTCTTGTATCTCAACTCTTGTCACATGTTGTAATACTTTATAATACATTTTAGAAGTGAATTTTTTTAGCCAAGTTTCACCTTTTCTAGATTTTCTTTTTGCATATACATCATCATAACCTTCTTCCCAGTATTTAACCAATTCTGGCACTAATTCTGGCGGATCTTGCAGGTCTGCATCCATAAATATTACACAATCACCTGTTGCATAATCAAGTCCTGCTATCATTGCAATTTCTTTTCCAAAATTTCTTGCAAAATCAACATAACAAATTCTTTTGTCTTTTTCTCTTAATTCTTTTATAATTTCGATTGTTTTGTCTTTACTCCCATCATTTACAAATAGCACCTCAAAGTCGTAATTATTTAAATTTTCCATAAGTTTTGTTAATCTTTCGTATAATATTGGTAATGATTCTTGTTCATTATAAGCTGGTATTATAATACTTATCTTTTTCATAGTTGCTACTTCCTTTTCTTAATTATTTATTTATATTTTTTTATTGTCTATATTATATACTTTTTATTTAAATTTTTTATCATATAAATTTATAACATAATTTTTACATAAAATCTTTATTATATAGTTTTATTTTCTCATTATAATTTTCTAAATAAATTTCTTTAATAGTTCCCCTAACGGTCTTTTTTCATTTAATCTTCTTATAGTTTCTGCAAATAGTGGTGCAATAGATACTACTTTTATTTTATCTATTTTTTTATCTTCTGATAAAGGAATTGTATTTGTTATAACTAATTCTTTTATAGGTGATTTTTCTATTCTTTCTATTGCTGGTCCTGAAAGAACTCCATGAGTACAAGCTGCATATACTGCATCTGCTCCAAATTCTTTTAATACTCTTACTGTTTCCATCATAGAACCTGCTGTATCTATCTCGTCATCAAATATAATTGCATTTTTGCCTTTTACATCTCCTATAATGGTTGTCCCAATTGCTTTGTCATTATTTCCATCTCTTCTTTTATCAAGCATTGCTATTGGACAATTAAAAAATTCAGAATATTTATAAGCTTTTTTTGAGCTTCCTGCATCTGTTGCAACTATAACTTTATTATCTAATTTTTTATCTTCAAAATATTTTTCTAATAATCTTTCTGCCGAAAGTCTGTCACAGTTTATTTTGTCAAAATATGCTTGTATTGCTGGATTATGAAGGTCACAAGTAATAACTCTTGTTGCTCCTGCTGCTTCTATTAATTTTGCCATTAATTTAGCTGTTATTGGAACTCGTGGTTGGTCTTTTTTATCTGACCTTGAATAAATATAATATGGCAATACAACATTTATATTTTTAGCTGATGCTCTTTTTACTGCATCAATAGTTATTAATAATTCCATTATTCTTTCATTTACTGGTGGTGTATTACTCTGTACTAAATACACATCTTGTTCTCTAACTGTTTCTAATAATTGAACAAAATTATTGTCATTTTTAAATTTCATTCTATTTATTTCGCCCATTGGCAAATCTAAATAATCACATATTTCTTTTGTGAATGGTTCTGCATATTTGCTACATGCAAAGATTTTTATATTTTCCATATTAAATTCATCCTTTCTTACTAATCTCAAAATCTAATATAAGTATTAGATTTATAAGACACTATTTATATTTTATTAATATTGAATTATCGTTTCTAATATTTCTTTATTTGTTAAGTTTTTTCGTTTATTTGTTGTTATTTCAAGAATCACCTTATTTTCGTCACTATATGGTTCTATTATTTGAGTTGGGTCCATATCTTCAAATGGATATTCTACAATTTCTCCTGTAATATAATCTCTTTCATATGCTTTTCCTGTAATGTTTATTATATATAGTTTATCTGATTTTATCATATTTTCTAATTTTTTTGATATTGCATTTTCAACTTTAAAATCAATCTTTAAATATCCCTCATTAGTTATGCTAAAATTTTGTATATCGTTATTTTTCAATAATTCTAAAAATCTATCTCTTGATTGGTCTGATATCCATATTCCTGTATTATTAGGAATATGTTTTAATAACTCATTTAATTCTTTTTCCTCAGGTTTACCATTTTTTATTATTCCTGCAAAATCCACACTAAATTGGACTTTTGGTTTTACTTGAAGAATTTTTCTCCCTCCTGGCTCTTCCCCCATTTCATAAATCTCTGTGTTTGCAGTTGCATTTATTTCTTTTTTTATTTGCTCTATTTTTTCAGTATTATATTCTGTGGAAGAGTTTGAAGCATCTGATGAATTAGAGTTGTTTTTATTAATTTCATCTTTTGATAATTCAGATTTTTCTAAGCCATTGTTATCTTGATTATTGTTTTTGGAATTATTTAGTTTTATTGCTAAAACAGTTGATATAATTATTAAGGCTAAAACTATAAAAATTATAAAAACTTTTTTGTTCATTTGCATTTCTCCTTATAAATTATATATATTACTTAATTATAATAACATTTTTATTTAAATTATTCAACTTTTTATTTCTGTTTTACCATTTATATATTTTATCATTTTCTAATTATAGTTTACTAATATTCTAAATTACTTTTTTATTCAATATATGTGAATCTATCATTTATTTTTTATGCTTTGATTTTTTATCTGTAATTATAACTACTCCTCCAATTATTAAAACAACTATTATTGTTGTAATCATCACATTTATTCCTCTACTTTTATCTTCTGGTTTATTAGCTTGATTTTCTATTTTTATTGTATATACCTTTAAGTTGCCATTTTCAGCTATAACATTTACACTAATATATTGTTGTTCTGGTGTTATTTTTACTGCTCCTACACCTTCCACTTTAGCTTTTTTATCATCTGGTTCTGCAATTATATTTAATTCTTTTATTTTACTTTTATCACTAACATAAACTACATAATTGTCTTGTTGCATATTAAATTCTGGCTCTAATTTATATCCTTCTACACTTAAACTTTTTAAATAATTATTTCCTGACTTTTCTATATTTTCTTGAATTGTATTGCTTGAATTTTGTTCTTCTTTTATTTTATTTTCTTCATATTTTTTTGCTTCTTCTTCGCCTTCTTCTGATGTAAAATCTGCTTTTCCAGCACTATTAGGTGGTACTGGAATGTCTACAAATTTATCTGCTGAATACACAATGCTATATATTCCTATAACTGATAAAAATATTATTCCTATTATCAATATCTTTTTTATATTTGGACTAATTACCTTCATTTCTTTCCTCTCTTTCTTAAATTAAAATAATTATCACTAAGTTACACTTATTATAAATTATCTAACTTTTCTTTTGAAAATAAATTTTAATCTTCAATATCTTTTTTCCTTATGTTACAAATTTTTAATTTTCTAATAATTTTTATAATTTTAAAAGAATGGCAAACTAATTATTTTATTAATTTACCATTCCCCTTTCTAATTAATCTACTTTTACTAAATAGTTTGTTGCTACAAAACCTTTTGTACCATCATCAAAAATCACTTCGTCCCACCAGTATCCATCATAATTATATTTATTTGTTATTATACGAGTTCCTCTTGTTCCATCTGCTACTGCTTTTATTAAATCAAATGATGTTCCTGGACCTGTTCTTACATTTGTTCCTATTCCATCTGCTGTTCTTACCATAACCCTATCATTGCAATTAGATTCATCTGCAATTATTTGTAAATTCGAGTTTGAACAATATCCTATGTTTCCAGATGGTGCAATTACTTTATGCCATCCATTTGATAATCTTTCTACTGAAAGAAGTATTGTTCCTGTTGGCATTCTTTCTATCAAGCCTCCTGTTGTAGATGGCTCTGTTCTCAACGCTAATCCCATTTGTGTATCAACTACTTTAACACTCATTGGTCCTTTATCAGATGTTGGTTGGTTATTTCCTCCTTGACCTGTTGGCCTTTCTGAAAATTCTCTTGGCATATTTTCATAAACTGGAACTATAAATTTTATTTTATTATCTAATGTATTAGTGTCTGCATAACAACTTCTGATTATACTTGCTTCACTATATGCGGCTGATAAATTTTGCATATATTGATGGTTATAAAATCCTCCTCCACTTGCTGGATTTACATCAAACTTGTTTAAATATAAAGTATTTTGTTTTACATCTATATAACCACTTTTTACAATTTTCATTCCACCTTCAAGTCCTTTTACCATAGAGTCCCAACCTTCTTTTTTAGCTCTTGCCAAAGCTGTTGCAACATCATTTCCTACTACTGCTCCTATATTAAATGGGTTAAAATATCTTTTTCCATCTCCACCATCCATATTTAATGTTGCAGAACCATCTTTTCCTTGTTCTTGGAATAACCTTGCTATTATATAATATGGATTTAAATTATTTTTTTCACATAATCTTCTGATATCTTCAACATAATCATTTAAAAATGTTCCTTCAACTTGATTTCTTATTGAATCTATTGTTGCTCCACTACTTGCGTAATTTCCTAAGTCTACAAATTGAAATGCATCTATATCATTCAAGAAATTTCTTGTATCCATAAAATATGCTATTCCTTTATATGAAGCTGATGCCCAAGGTCCATCAACATATGGATTAGGTGCAATCCAATCTCCTTTATATGTTGGTGTATATACTAAATTTCCTCTTTTATTTGCATATTCATATTCCCCTTGAACTGCTGTATTAAAATCTAAATTAGTATATAAGATTTCAAATTCCCAGTTAGGATGTTTTTCCACAATTCTATCTATTGCTTCTCCTACACCTGGATATCTATTTGTATCTATCTCTACTCCTAGATTTGATTTTATAAAACAGAACTTTTGCTTTATATTTTTTTCATTATTATATATTTCCATTACAGATCCATTTTCTATTGGACCTTTTATATCTAATGCTAATTTATGATTTGAAAATGGCATTATTCCAAAACTCCCATCTCCATTATCTCTTATTGTCCACTTTTGGTTATCTCCACCATTCCAATCATATTGAACAACATCTGTTCCACTTTGAATTTTTCTATCTTTTACTGTTAGAGCTTTTCCACTGTGTCCTAATAATATTTTATAGTATCCCTTTTCGTATTGAATTTTAAATTTTTGTGCTTTTGCATTAAAATCTTGCCAAATTTGTATTTTTCCATTATTGTCTTTATTACTTGATGATGCCTCTAATACTATGTTTTTATTAGCTTGTGGAACTATTTTGTATGTACCTTCTGGAATTGTTTTTTCGCTTCTATTAGATATTTTTTCTAATTTGAACTCTTGTCCATTTCCTCCACTTTTCTCAT
>ENA-OPBF01001810-OPBF01001810.1-human-gut-metagenome-genome-assembly--contig:-NODE-1810-length-13241-cov-1.530411_pt1 | contig 13241 bp, 17 predicted proteins | sample MGYA00241067_ERZ501450 | MGnify/ENA primary metagenome ERZ501450 (study PRJEB25962, sample SAMEA2042516) | human gut metagenome | biome: human gut; feature: human-associated habitat; material: faeces... | reverse complement strand
GTTCCCGATGGAGATTATCCAGTCTCAGGAAGTAGAGGTGGGAAGAGCGGTATTCGGAGCGGCCAAATTATATTTTGCGGGATCCGGAATCGAAAACGATGGAAGAATTATGTTTTCGGATGAATACCGGTTCCTGGAAGATGAAAGAGTCTATCTGATTAAACTTTATGCAAATGGGTTCCCGGTGGATAACAACTCTTTTATGTATCTGGATATCAGCGATTTACAGCCGGCAAGATATAAAGTTGAGACTGCAGAAGAACGGGAAAATGAAGAAAATGCCGACTTATCCGATTTAAGAATCGGTGGAAACAGCTTAACACCAGCATTTAAGCCAGAGACAACGGCTTATACAGTAGAAACCGGGGATGCATCAAATGCTGTGATCGCAACTGTGGCAGACGCAACGGCTGAGATTGAGATTACATATAATGACAAAGTTGTTGGAAATGGCAGCAGAATCACATGGGAAGACGGGGAGAATGTGGTGAAAATCAAAGTGACAGATGGAGCAACAGAAAAAGAATACCAGGTAACCGTAACCAAAAGTGAGAAAAAATAATGAGCCTGATTGATGATGTAAAAAACTATTTAGATATCACATGGGAATTAAGTGTCGGAGAGGGTAAAAAACTCTCCGGCACGATTGAACGTGGAAAAAAATATCTGGAAGGGAAAATTGGAAAATGCGATTTTGAATCTGAGACGCCGGAAAAACAACTTTTACTGGATTACTGCATGTATGTGAGGGCCGGGCAGAGGAGTGAATTTATTAAAAACTATAAAGGTGAAATCGTTGCGCTTCAGATGAATAGGTGGAGGGAAGGAAAAGGCGGATAATATGCCAAGGTTAAAAGATAAAGGATTCATAACCTTTAATGACGGGACAATGGAGATTTGCCGGGCAAAAGACCGGAAAATTGTCGAAACAAAATTGGAGGAGATTCGGTTTGGGTTCCAGACAGTTGGAATAAAGCGGTTTTATGAAGCGAAGCTTGCATCAAAACAGGTCGATGAGGTGGTAGCTATTCCAATGGTTGAAGGGATATCCACAATGGATATATGTATTATTAATGGAAGTCAATATAAAATCGGCCAAATTCAAAAAAAATACGATACAATTCCGCCGTGCAAATTTCTGTCTTTAGAGGAAAATAAGCTGCCCTATGAGGATGTTCGGGAATGAAAAAGGTCAATGCGAATGATTTGAGCAAAATTATTTTACAAGAGCTTCAAAACTACGCCGAGGATATAACTGAGTTTGCCGAAAACGCCGTAAAAGAAACGGCAAAGGAGGAAGCAAAGAAATTAAGGCAGACATCACCTAAATTGTCGGGAGATTATAAAAAAGCGTGGAGCTATAAAAAAGATGGTCGCCTGAAAGCTGCGACAAAGCATAGAGTGGATATGGTTGTTTACTCTAAAAAACCGGAATATCGAAAAACACATCTTCTGGAAAACGGACATGCCAAAAGAGGCGGAGGTCGAGTTGCGGGAATTCCGCATATTGGAAAAGTTCGGGAAGAAGCAGAAAAGAGGCTGCAGGAAAGGATATTGGAGAAGATATGATCTCAAAAGAAAGTATAGAAAGTATGCTGGAAGAAACAAAAATACCTTTTCGCTTTCATCATTTTGAAGAAGAGGAAGCGGTAAACCCTCCGTTTATTTGCTGGACGATAAGGCCGAGTAATAATTTTTTTGCTGATGGCAAGGTGTATTATGAAAAGTCGCAATTAAATATTGAACTTTATACCGATGCAAAGGATTTTTCTTTAGAGGAAAGAATAAAGATGGCATTGGAAAAACACGGATTGGCATGGCAGAAAGAAGAGGAATATATTGAATCTGAAAAAATGTATGAAGCGATATTTGAAGTGGAGGTTTAAACGTGAAAGATAAAGTAAAATTTAACATTAAAAACGTATATATTGCACCAATGAAAGCCGATGGGGAAACTACGGAATGGGACGCTCCGATAAAGATACCGGGTGCGGTATCTTTAGTACTTGACCCACAGGGGGATGTAAAGCCGTTTTATGCGGATGGAATAACTTATTACCAGTCAACGGCAAACAATGGATATAGCGGAGATTTAGAGGTTGCGCTTTTTCCAAGAGAAGTATTAACGGCGATCTGGAAGATGGTCGAAGGAAAAACAAGTAAAGTGTTGGTAGAGAATGCAAAGGATGAACCGCTTTCGTTTGCGTTGCTTTTTGAAGAGGACGGCGACAAGTCGGGGACAAAATACGTTCTCTACAATTGCACAGGGACAAGACCGAAACGAACATTTTCAACAAACACGGAAGGAAAGGAAGTACAGACGCAAACATCGACCATATCGTCAGCACCATTAGAAAATGGAAGCGTTATGGCGATGACGCAGGAGGATACGCCAAAAACCGTGTTGGATGAGTGGTATAAAAAAGTATACGTAGAAACGGGTGAACAGAATGAATAAGATTGTTGAGATTGACGGAAGAGAGGTTGGATTTAAAGCGTCGGCGTTGATCCCGAGGATATACCGGCACAGAATCGGAAGGGACATGGTTTCGGACATGAATAAGCTGAGAAAAGCTTATAAAAAGGTAATGGACCTTCCGGAAGATGCAACACAAGAGGAAAAGGAAGATGCCAGATTAAGCGTTATTGACTTGGAAATATTCGAAAACGCAGCGTGGGTAATGGCAAAACATTACGACCCGGGCGTTGAAGAGACACCGGAAGAGTGGCTGGACACTTTTGAAACATTTTCGATTTATCAGATACTTCCTCATATCTTAGAACTTTGGGCAATCAATAATAAAACAACTTCCATAGCAAAAAAAAAGTAGCGCCGAGGGACAGAAAAGCCAACGGCGCCATTTTTATGCTTCGATGTGCCGAGCTTGGGCTCTCCAAAGAAGACCTTGGAGATATGACGATGGGGATGGTTTACGATATGCTTACGGAGAAGATGAACGATAAAGAGAAGTATCCGATCGCCGCAGAACCCGGGAGCCTTAAAGCGTTTTTTGGAGGTGGGAACATAAATGGGGATTAAGGTAAAAGGTATTACTATCGAACTTGGAATGGACACAAGTGGCATAGAAAAGGCCTTAAGTGGTGCGAATAAATCGATAAATGCAACACAGAGACAGCTGAATGATGTCAATCGACTTCTGAAAATGGATCCGGGAAATACGGAGCTGTTAAAACAAAAATTCGAATTGCTATCGGGTGGAATTGAGCAGACCGAAAAGAAACTGAATGCTTTAAAGGATGCAGAAAAAGAAGTGCAGAAGCAATTCGAAAGAGGCGATATCGGAGAAGATCAGTACAATGCCTTGAAACGTGAGATTATCGAGACAGATATAAAGCTTGGAAAGTTAAGAGATGAGTCACAAAAGACAGAAAAAGCCATTAACGGTATTGATGAAAAACCGATTGAAGAGGTAAAAGAAGCTGCCGACGACGCAGGGAAATCATTAAAAAACGCCGGAAAGGACGCTTCTGACTTCGGAGAGTACCTAAAAGCCGGGGCTATAATCGAAGGGGCAAAAGGGATTGTCGGAGCCTTAAAAGATATCAGCGAAGAATCAAAAGAACTACAGATAGATTTATCAAGACTGGACGAGAATGCCAGGCAGAGCGGGGTAGGAATTGACGTATCCAGAAAGGCGTTTCGGGAATTCGCCTTACAATCCGGAGAAACAGACAGTGCTATTGAGGGTGTAGCGAACTTACTGCAGGCGGGATTTACGGAAAGTAATTTGCAGCTTGCTGTAGAAGGACTGGCCGGAGCCGCAACAAAGTTTCCGGATACATTAAAAATAGAGTCACTTGCGGATTCCTTACAAGAGACGATTGCGACAGGGGCAGCTACAGGGCAGTTCGGTGAATTGTTGGACAGACTTGGCATCGGCGCCGAAAACTTTTCAAACGGTATGGCGAACATGACGACAGAGGCAGAGAGGCAAAATTGAAACATTAGTAAATGCCGGACTGGTTGATTCTTACAATGCATGGAAAGAAAATAATGAAGGATTAACAAAGAATATTGATGCGAATATTCGTATGCAGGAAGAAATGGCAAAGCTCGGAGAGCTGATCCAACCCATCATAACAGAGGTGATTGGGGGCGTTGTGACATTACTGTCATGGTTTAATAACATGGATCCGGTAGTGCAGCAGTTGATATTAACAATGATTGGATTGGCAGCAGGAGTCGGCGTCGGTTATACGGCGTTCGATAAACTATCGTCTCTGTTTTCGTTTATAACGGCGAATCCGATTGTGCTTCTCATAGCGGCAATCATAGCGCTGGTATCAGCAATTGCCGTGTGTGGGGATGATACTCAAGAAGTTCTTCAAAAAGTGGATGATTTTCTTCAAGGCGTATTCGTGAAGGATTGGAGAGAGGTTTTTGGACCGATATTAGGCGGTATTTTAAATGGTTTTTTTGCAGGCGTTAAAGATATATGGGATGCGCTGAAACGAATCCTCGATGGAATCATAGATTTTATCCGAGGCGTGTTCACGGGAGACTGGAAGCGTGCTTGGAACGGCGTAAAAAACATTTTTGGAGGAATTTTTGAAGGACTTGTGGGTATAGCGAAATCCCCATTAAACGGAACGATAGCCCTGCTGAACATGCTTATCGATGGTATCAACTGGGTTATCGGGGGATTGAATAAAATCCACTTCGATGTACCTGATTGGGTACCGGGAATTGGAGGAAAAAAAATCGGCGTATCAAATATCGGAAAAATAGGGAGTATTCCATATCTGGCAAATGGTGGGAAAATATATGATGGATCTGCAATTGTCGGAGAGGCTGGACCGGAAATTTTAACGGTAACAGGGAATAGCGCCGTGGTAGAACCACTCACAAACCAGACAACAAATCATAATATCGGCGGTGTCAACATGTATATCTACGGGGCGCCGGGGCAGGATGTTGAAGAACTTGCAGATCTTATATCAGAAAAGATCAATAATGATATTGTGAAAAAGGAGGAAGCTTTTGGTTAATAAATTTTTGTATCGGGATCAATTAAGCAGCAGCTTCGGTATTTACATATCAGGACCAGCTGTCTATAATGCACCAGAAAGAGACGAAGAGGTTATTGAGATTCCGGGGAGAAACGGAAGCCTGACGATTGATAATGGAAGATTTAAAAATATTGATGTAAGATATCCGGCGTTTATACGAAGGGAATTCAGAAAGGCGGCAGAGGCCGCCAGACAATGGCTGCTTTTTAAAAGTGGGTATAGTCGACTGGAAGATTCGTATGATCCGGATTTTTTTCGTTTTGCAAGATTCAAAGGACCGATTGATTTTGATATGCGGTTTTTAAATCTGTCTGGGGAAATGGAACTGATTTTTGATTGCATGCCACAAAGGTTTTATAAACCCGGACAGTATGCCGAAAAGATCACAGGGAAATCAAGAATATTAAATCCTTTTAAGTTCGAATCTCTTCCGTTGATAAGGGTTTATGGGAAAGAGGGAAGCGTATGGATAAACGGAGATGAAATCCGATTGAAGAAAATCGATGAGTATGTAGACATTGACTGCGAGACGCAGAATGCATACAAAGAAATGGAGTCGAAGAATGAAGAAGTGTCACATACGTTTCCGGCGCTTAAGCAAGGAATTAATGAAATTGAATTTTCTTCAAGGATTGATTTCCTTGAAATAACACCGAGGTGGTGGCAGATATGATACCAATTTTATATAAAGAAACTGAGACGGAGTTTTCTTCAAATGGAATCGGAGCTATGACAGATACGATTCGATGTATTGTTACTGAGGAAAGAAACGGGATGTATGAAGCAGAAATGGTATATCCGGTATCCGGTCAATTTTTTAAAGAAATAATGATGTCAAGATACATTGCAACAAAACCGAATTCCGCAGATGATATGCAGCCGTTTCAAATCTACAAAATATCAAAACCGATCAATGGACGAATCACCATATACGCAAGACATAACCGGTATCAGATGAATCATATACCGGTTTCGCCATTTGAAGCGGATGGAATTCATGATGCGCTGGAAAAAATCAGAGAAAATGCTGCGGAACCATGTCCTTTTCAATTTGAAACAGACATTGTATCAGATGGAAAAATGCTGATGGACCGGCCGTATATGATGAGTCAGATATTAGGTGGCGTTGAAGGATCTTTATTGGACAGATACGGCGGCGAATATCGGTTTGACAGATATAAAGTCCAGTTGCTGGCAAGACGAGGGAAGGACAATGGCGTTACGATTAGGTATGGAAAAAATCTGACGGACTTAAAACAGGAAGAGTCTATAGAAAATACGATCACAGGAGTCTATCCGTATTGGACAAATGCCGACGGCGAATATGTAGAACTTCCGGAAAAAGTTGTAAGGTCAGAAAACGAAAAATACTTTCCGTTCCCAAGGACCATCCCGATGGACTTTTCAGATGAATTTCAAGAGAAGCCAACCGAGGACGAATTGCGAAAGGCAGCGGAAAAATACATAGAAAATAATAAAATCGGGACGCCTTCGGTATCGCTGGACGTATCTTACATACAGTTGGAACAGACGCAGGAATATAAACACATGGAGAAGATTGATAAAGTATCCATGTGTGATGAAGTGACGATTGAATTTGAAAAACTTGGTGTATCGGCAAAAGCAAAAATTATTCGAACTGTTTATGATAGCCTGAAAGAAAAGTACGAAAAACTGGAAATTGGAGATGCGAAGACGAACCTGGCGACACAGATTATTGAACAGAAGAAGGAGATTGAGAAAAAACCTTCAGTATCCGTAGTAAATAAATACATCGACAGTGCGACACAGCTCATCACAGGGAACAAAGGCGGGTATATTGTATTCCGGCTAAATGAAGAGAAGAAGCCATACGAACTTCTAATTATGGACAATGAAAATATAGAAAAAGCGAAAAATGTATGGCGATTTAATTTATCCGGGTTCGGGCATAGCAGCACCGGATACGAAGGACCATATCCGTTAGCCATAACACAGGATGGGAAGATAGTTGCTGATTTTATAACTGCCGGGACAATGTTGGCCGACCGAATCCGTGGCGGGACATTCCTTGTTGGAGGAAAAGAAACGGCAAAGGACGGGAACATCATCGTTCAGGACAAAGATGGGAACGTCATAGGTAAATGGGATTCGCTTGGGATTGAAATTTTAAAGGGATTGATAAAGGGTGGAAAAATCCGATCAACAAATTTCGTTGAAGGCGAATCCGGAATGGAGTTTGATTTAGACAACTCCGAACTCACATCTTACATAACGGACGATAAAGGGAACCATATAAAAATGGTGATGTCAAACGCCGGGGTGACGATTAAAAACCTGAGCAAAGAAGATGAGGAGCTAAGAATTCTGTTTGCAGCAGCCGGGGACAGTTATACTCCGGTTATCTCTGCAAAAAGAGGGGAAAACAAAACAGAAGTTGGAGCGACATATATTGCGGTGTCGAGAGGAACAGGGAATCAACTTCTTATAAGTTATGATGTCAACGGGAAAAGACAGATACAGTTGGACGATATTACAATTGAAGGACAGATAAGGGCTGGCGGAAAGCAAGGAAAGACAGGAAGGGCCGAGTTTTCAGACGGGACATATATGGAGTTTCAAAGTGGAATCCTTGTCGGCGGATACACAACAGAAGGCGGTGATATCTGATGCCATTTATAGCACATTGGGGCAGCGGTTACTATTCGGATGTCATGGAGAGGTTCGGCGCTGCGCAGGTTAATAATGCCAACCTGATTTATGCATATCTGTACAAAAAAGGTTTTGGAAGAAATCCAATCATGGCAATGCTTGGAAATATGATGACAGAATCCTATTTAAACCCGGGGCAGTGGCAGCACGGGTACGAGCCGTGGGATGGAAACCAATATAACGGCATGGGGTTTGTCGGATGGACGCCTTACTGGCGAATCACAGACTGGCTGATATCCAATGGATACGATATGAACAATTCAGAATCTTACGCCTACGGAATGTTGGACAAACTGGTAGAAGAATGTTTTAACCCGAAGGAAGTAACGTGGATAGCAACAGGAAGCTATCCTATTTCTTTTTCGGAGTTTGCAAAGGACACAACCCATTCCGTGGAATGGCTGGCAGATGCATTCCTTTATAATTATGAACGGCCGGCCGTGACGCCGCAGCCAGCCAGAGGGGAACAGGCAAAAATGTGGAGCCAGATTCTTCCGGAAGTTCCGGGCGGGACCTTCGTTCCAAGACTGTCAATCTGGGAGCCATCGGATATGTCGGACCCGTCAAGTGAAGCCAATCGCTATTATTTTGGCGAAAACCTGTACTATCAGTACGGATTCGGAATTGCAAACTGTACGGCTTACGCTGCCGGGCGATGGTTTGAAATAACAGGAGAATATCCAGACTTTACCGCAGGAACTGGGAACGCAAACCGGTGGTATGCAGACGCCATCTCTAAGGGGTACGAAGTCGGACAAACACCAAGACTTGGCGCCATTGCCTGTTTTGGTTATACGCCGGGCGGCCACGTATGCGTTGTAGAAAAGATTAACAGTGACGGAAGTTTTGTGACTTCAAACTCAGCATGGAATTCAGATGGGGAAATGAATCTTTCTCCATCGCAGATGTTTAACAGCTTTCCATGCTTTTATTTAAATACTTACTATGGGACGCCCGGGAATCAATTCCAGGGCTTTATTTATCCGAAGGATATATTCAATCCGCCGACACCGCCAAAAAAAGTAGCGTTCGTTCGGTGGATACCAAAGTAGAAAGGAGGACGCATGAACGAACATATAGTAGAGGTGTACATGCTAAGAGAGAGCATGAAACATTCGCTGCACCTTACGCAAGGGACAGACGCTATTCCGATACGGATGGTATTTAAAGACTATATGCTTTTGCCGGGGACTACGGCGGTGGCATTTATAAACAAACCATCCGGAAAAGGCATAAGCACAGCTGCAGAAGTAGACCTGGAACAAAATTCAATTATGATCGATACACAAAAACAGATGACAGCAGAGATAGGCATATCCATACTGCAGTTGGTATTGAAAAAAGATGAAAAGACGATTTTGACATTTGAACAACCATTGGAAGTTCATCGAGGAAAAGTGAAGATCAACAGCGAAAACGGCGATGACTTTTTCACGGAATACATGAAAAAGATCACCGAGGCAACAGATGCGGCGAATAAAGCCAGAGAAGACATTGAGGAAGCGGCGGCAAACGGCAATTTTTCAGCAACGGTTGAAATTGGAGCAACGGTGACCGGAGAGCCGAATTCTCTGGCGAAGGTCGAGAACGTTGGAACAAAAAAAGATGTGATTTTGAATTTTCAGATCCCGGAAGGGCAAAAAGGGGAAAGCGGAATCATGGTGCCGTCATCAGGCATGTTTTCGTTATGGGTGGATCTGACGACAGGAAACCTTTTTGCGGATTATCCGGACGGATCAGAACCGCCGGAATTTATCCTTGAGGAAAATGGCGATTTGAAATTTGTAACAAACAGAGAGGATGATGGAACAGTGGCAACGGTATTGATTGGAAATGTTCGGCACAAATTGGCAGACACTCTCACCATAGAAGAGCCGGGAAAATATGCGCTGGACGCACATCAGGGCTTTATCATTGGAGGAAAAATAGACAAGATTTTAGAACTTCTTAAAAATACGATATCAACAGAGGAGGAATAACGTGAGTGTAGAAAGAGCGCAGGCCATAGTACACGGCCAGGAAATAAATTTAACAAGAAACACATCAACGGGATTGTGGGAGGCACAGGCGACATCGCCGAATAAATCATCCTATACACAGGAGGGACATTTTTACGGTGTTATGTTAAAGGCTTGGGACGATGCCGGAAACATGACAACAGTGGACGTAACCGATACGGAACTTGGGAACGCATTGAAGTTATTCGTCAAGGAAAAGGTCGCACCGGTGATTACAATAACCTATCCAACAGCTTCAGCAGCGATAACAAATAATAAACCGGTGATTAAATGGAAAGTGACGGATGATGATTCTGGCGTGGATCCAAACACCATTGGAATCACCATTGATTCTGGGGCGAAGATCACATCCGGAATTACAAAAAATCCGATCACAAATGGTTATGAATGTGAATATACACCGACTACGGCGCTGACAGATGGCGGCCATACGGTTAAGGTAGATGCTTCAGACTATGATGGCAATGCCGCAACGCAGAAGAGTGTAGCGTTTAAAATCGACACTGTACCGCCAGAATTAAATATTACATCACCAGCCGATGGAACAGTGACAAGCAATAAATCCTGTACAGTATCTGGTAAGACGAACGATGTGACATCAAGTCCGGTCACAGTGACGGTCAAATTAAATAACGGTTCTGCGGAGGCAGTGACCGTAAGCAGTGACGGTAACTTTACAAAAGTACTTACTTTAACCGAGGGCGAAAATACAATTACGATTGTTGCCAGGGATTCCGCCGGCAAAGAAACAACGGTGACAAGAAGAGTAATCCTTGATACCGGCGCACCGGTGATTAAGTCCGTTCAGATCACACCAAACCCTGTAGATGCTGGAAAAACCTATACTATCTCTGTAGAGATCGAAGATTGATATGGTTACCCGGGCATGGGGGTTCTATGAGGGGCAAATGATTATTCTGGAAAGGGAGGGCGGTATCTGGAAAGGTACCGTTCCTTTTTCGGAAGACGGGGAATATATCGTTGAACTGTATGCGGAAGACTGGGCCGGGAATATCGGCTATTATTGCACGGTTCTTTTTGCGATAACCGGACATTCATTTGTTGCGTCGGTGGTTCCAAGAGGCTATGAAGGTGAGAAAAAAGAAAGAGGATTTGACGGCGACATGAAGAAACAGGCTTTTTATATTGAACCAAAAAAGGTGAGGTTTGGATCCGAGATAAAAGGCAGGACGTTTTCTTCAAAAGTAAAAGAAAGGGGATATGGAATTGAGCGGATCGTGTGCAACAAAAATACTGAACATGGATATCGGTGAGGCTATCCATGTCCTTGTATCGGTAAAACCCGAGTGCGAACAGGATATCCCATTTACCATCCGGGAAGCTAAATGGGAGTTAATGTGCCTTGAGGATTATCAGGAGAAAAAAGAATCCGAAGGGGAATGCCGGATTATAGATCATGATATGGACGCTTTTATAGAGCCGAAGCGAACGGGAAAATATAAGCTTCGGTTCATTTATAAGATCGCCGATGAAACATGGGTGGATGTCATTGAAATAAAGGTGGGATGACATGGAGGCGAATATTTATTTCAAAAGCGTAACAATACAGCCCAACCCTGTAGACGCCGGGAGACCCTATATCTTGTCAGTAGAGATTGCTGAACGGATACCGGTAATCGGCGGTGATGACTTCCGACCGACAGATATGGATGGGGCGATGATTGAGGCGCCGAAGGAATGATATAGAGAGTTTTGACAAATAGGGAGGAATTTTAATGGCGGATGAATTTACGACAAAAAAAGTGACAGACTTAGAAGCAAAGACAAGTCCGGACTTGACCGATGAAGTTCTGGCGGGGGACAAAGGAACGAATGTGATTAAACGCTTTACGGTAAAATCCGTATTGGAAAAGATTGCGGATGTGACATTTTCAGGATTAACAACAACAGCGAAAAAACTCATTGAAGCGATCAATGAGTTAAAGGATGGTGTCGACACATTAAATTCAAATAAGTTAAACAAGACGGATGTTGCGAACAATGTGACGACGTCTACGGCCGGGAAGGTATTAGATGCCAGACAGGGAAAACTATTGTATGATGAGTTCATCAATTATCTGATTAGAACAGACGTTGTGAACAACTTAACGACAACGGTCGACGGAAAGGCGCTGGATGCCAGACAGGGAAAAACGTTAAATGATAAGTTTGCAAATTACTTTCCAAAAACAGGCGGCGATATGACCGGATATTTAAAAATGCAAAACGGAAAGGAAATAAGTTGGGGAAGAAAAGCAACGATATTTTCAAGTGGAAACCAGCACCTTTATGCACGGGGAAGCGATGAAGGAAACTATGCTATGCACATTGGGGTTCATGATGGAGCTTGGACGGTAGACCCGGACGTAAACGGGCAGCTCCAGCTCGGAACAGGAAATCATAAATGGGCGTCACTTTATGCAAATTCCGGAACGATACAAACATCGGACAGGGATTTAAAGCATGACATAAAGGATGTTTGTGAAGATGAGAGGTACAAACAGTTCTTCTTAAAGCTGATGCCAAAGTCGTTTATGTTCAATGACGGAAAATCCGGACGAGTACATATCGGGTTTATTTCCCAGGACGTCGAAGAGGCAATGAACGAAGCGGGGTTATCCGACATTGAATTTGCTGGATTCTGTAAAGATCAAAAGACTGTACAGATCAGAAAGATTGAAAACGTAGATGGCGAGGAAGTCGAATACTTTGAAGATGAGCCGGTGCCGGGAGAATATGTCTATTCTCTTCGGTATGAAGAATTTATTGCCCTTAACACAATGATGATTCAGATGATTCTCAAACGCCTTGATGCGACAGAGAACAATGAATAGAAAGAGGGCGCAGTTGTTTTGAGAGGAAAAACAAAAGAAATACGTGCAAGACCGGATCCGGCCTTATTTTTTTACAAAAAATCAGAAAGAGAGTGAGGTTTATGAAGAAAATGAAATCCTTAGAGTACATTATCAGCGCCGCCGCCGGCTTTTTTTAGTTTTTTTGGAGTTCTGGCAATTCCTTTGGCGCTGCTTATCCCGTGCAATCTGATTGATTATTTTACCGGGATGGCAGCAGCTAAAATGCAGGGAGAGAAAATCACAAGCGCAAAGTCATGGGCTGGCATCATAAAGAAGGTTACAATGTACATCCTGATCTTTGTCGGGTATGGTATTGACTGTATGATAAGCTATGTCAGTGGGACGCTTCATATTGAAATGGCATTCCCCCTATTATTTGCGGCGATTGTGGCGAGCTGGCTGGTAATAAATGAGTTGATCAGTATCACAGAGAATTGTGAAGTTATCGGTGTTACGATTCCGGTTCTTGGCCCGATACTTAAATTTGTGAAAAAGAAAATAGAAACAGTAACAGATATCGATGAAAATAATTCAGAGGGCGAGTGATCGTCCTCTTTTTGCTTTGAGATTCAACAGGAAGGATTGGAATTATGCTTGTAGAAGTAAGAAGAATTAATAAGGAAGAAACTACCGTAGTAAGCAGCTT
>ENA-OPBF01001807-OPBF01001807.1-human-gut-metagenome-genome-assembly--contig:-NODE-1807-length-13267-cov-3.098850_pt1 | contig 13267 bp, 3 predicted proteins | sample MGYA00241067_ERZ501450 | MGnify/ENA primary metagenome ERZ501450 (study PRJEB25962, sample SAMEA2042516) | human gut metagenome | biome: human gut; feature: human-associated habitat; material: faeces... | reverse complement strand
TGACAGAGAGTTATCATTCAAAACACAAGGACAAGTACTATATGTATCCTTCAAGACAGGAGATGTATCAGTGTCCTATAAGGCAATTCCAGTAGATAAGGATGGATTTCCACTACTTATTGATAACCCTGTATTCCTGAAGGCACTTGAAGCATATATCAAGAGAGAGGCATTTACTATTCTATTTGATATGGGTAAGATTGCTCCTGCTGTATTACAGAATACTCAGCAACAATATGCTTTTTTAGCAGGGCAGCTACAATCAGAATTTACTATTCCATCACAGTCTGAGATGGAGAGTATATCAAGAATGTGGAATACACTCATACAAAGGACAAGTGAGTTTAATAATGGATTTTCATCTCTTGGTAATAAGGAATATATTAAACTACAATAACTATGCAGAAACAGATAATCTTCAAAACAAAAGGAATGCAGAGGGACCTATCATCTTCTGCATTTAACTCTGAATATTCTTATGAAAATAAGAATGTTAGAGTAATGCCAACTGATGAGAGTACTCTGCTTAGTTTGATAAATGAGAAAGGTAATAAGAAGTCAAATATAGCAGGTGTAGGAGACCATATTAAAGGTATTCCTATTGGACAGGCTTTGGTTAATAATGAGCTTATTATCTTTGCTGCTGGTGATGATGATTATAGATTAGCAGATATAACTCCTGATATATTCGAGGTACCTGATATATTTCCTTGTGATATTCTTATTACTGACCTTACTGCTGGAGAAGATACTGCAAATGATATTACTCCTGACCTAAGTTCTATTGGGGATATTACATTTATAGATTGCCCATACAAGTTAAATATAGATGTAGATTCTATGTTGGATGATAGAATCTATAAGCTATGGTTCAACAATGGTGCATTAACTGGAAAGAGACTGTTTAGAGGAGACTTAGGATTTAATTACAAGCATCCTATAGAAACTATTTCTTTCTATGAGAACACTGATATTAGAAAGGTATATTGGACTGATGGTTTGAACCAGCCAAGAGTAATTAACATAGCTGCTGCATCTGATGTAGTAAGCAAATGGAATACTGATTCATTCAACTTTGTAAGAACACTTAGTCTTAATGAGAAAGTAACTATTGAAAGAAATATTGTAGCCAATGGTAGTTTTGCTCCTGGGGTTATACAATATGCTTTTACTTACTTCAATAAGTATGGTCAGGAGAGTAACATCTTCTATACTTCTCCACTTTACTACATCTCATGTAATAATAGAGGTGCAAGTCCTGAGGATAAAGTAAGTAATAGTTTCAATATAGAGGTGACTAATGTAGATAAGAGATTTGACTACATCAGAATATATTCAATACATAGAACAAGCACAAATGCAACTCCAGATGTTAGGAGAGTGACAGACTTAGCAATAGCAGATAGAAAGACTATTTATAAGTATAAAAATTTTAGGATAAATGTTAATGAGAAAGATTTAGTAATGTCTGAGAGAGGAGTAGGACCTGTAAGACCTATTATTCAATATACTCCACAATCTACATCTCAAAATAGAAAAACATGGGTATTTAACACAGATGACTATTCTGCACTAAATTTTGGTAATGGTGAATATATATATTGGGGAACTGGAACTAACGTAATTATTGTAGTAGAATATGGAAATAGAGTCAATGTTTATCTAGAAAATAATAAAGAAGTGAAGGCATATTTAAATACTACTGATGTTACATATACAGATAATGGTGTATCAGGAGATAACATAGACCCTACAGAATTACTTTATATTGGAGGAGAAGAAGTTGTATTTGGCACAATGACTCAAAAGGATAATACTCTATTCCTTGGAGACATTGAGGTAAAGAGAAAAATTCTTGATTCTACTATTAGAAGCTACTTCAAAGGCAAGAATATTACCTTCTCTACCTATAATAAGAGTATAAGCTCCCCAAAGGTCAGTGGATATTATCCTTATAGCAATCAGCTTAAACTAAACTCCTATCAGTTCAAAACCTTCAAATATCTTGAATATTACAGATTTGGTATTCAAGCTCAGCACTATACAGGTAAATGGTCAGAACCTATATGGATTAATGATGTTAGGAATACTGTTCATATAGATACTACTTTCTATGAAGATAACAAGATAGGATTACCAGTAGCTGAATTTACATTAAATGATACTACTATCATTAACAGATTTCTTGACAATGGATATGTTAGAATAAGACCTGTTGTAGTATATCCTACTATTAATGATAGAGAAGCTGTATGTCAAGGCATTCTTTGCCCTACTGTGTATAATATATCTGATAGATTTGGTAATTCTCCATTTGCACAGTCATCTTGGTTTACAAGACCTAATGCACCATTTGATGAATACAAGGCATTCCATTATAATCAAAGCTCTGAAGGCCAGTGGGGTGGAGACTGGATAGGATTAGGACAATTCTTAGGAAATCCATCTGCATATTCAAGGGCAGGTATCATGTCTAATAATAGGACTATAGTTACTTCAGGAGAGACACAATACAATATTGATGTAGTCAATAAGGGAGCTTGGGCTGAGTTTAGGCATAACAGACCTATTCCAGGCAATAGTAATAGAAATGCAGAAATCCAATGTATTTGGAATCCTCCTTCTGGTCCTTATGTTGATGATACTGCAACTGACTCAGATGTTGCAAGTTGGGTATCTAACAATGCAGAGAATTACTACATTGACCAATCAATATTAACTTTCCACTCACCTGACATTGAGTTTGATAATGAGGTAAGAAGTATTGATACATCAGGATTGAAACTGAGGATAGTAGGTATGGTTCCCCTAACTGCATTTGCCTCAGATATTGATATTCAGACTTCTACTCCTGTTAATAACTTCTATGATAGTTCAGAGTTGCCTGCTGGATTCTATAAAGAACCTGTTGGTGTAGAGAATGATTTTAGTTATGAAGGGCTTGGGTCACATCTTGGTGATTCTCACTTTGGATGGAGAGGATTAATCTCTGGAGCATTCTGGTTTGATGAATTGACTGCATACAAGAAAGATACAGGTAATACTCATCACTATACTACTGGATTTGTTGTATATCCTTGGCACAGAAATGGCTCACTTAATAACACTAAGTTTGCTACTGATGGGTATAGGTCAGCTATGCTTGACAAGAAGAAGATGTCTAATATGAGGTATTCATATAAGTCAGTCTACTTGGATTCAAGTAATATATGGAATGCTTATGTGAGTGGTAATGGCACAAGAACTGGTATATCAGGAGTTGCAGTATTTGACTCTAATGAGGTATCACTTGTTAGATTGCCTGCACAGGAGAACTCAGGTCTTACAGATATTAGCTACTATGGCAATGTAGACAAGCTTCTTACTATCTCAAGAATTGGTGATAAGAAGGATGGCTATCCTATTATGACTACTGGTGCTCAAAGTGCAGAAACTGATGCACATAAATTATTTAGTGGTAATTATATGCAGGTAGATAATAGATTTACTGACCAAGTTACAGGTACTGACCCTGTTAGAATCAAGTATAGGTCTACTCCTCATGCTGTATTAGCTCTAAACTATACTACATCAGGTGCTCAGAGGATATTACCTAATATCAAGGATGGTGATTATAATGGTACTTGGTCTGTAAATGCACAGAACTCAGGTGCTCCAAGTGGACAACACATGTATTGGGATAAGTCAGGAAGTACCAAGAGTGTATCACAAGATACTATTATTACTGGTGCTCCAAGAGGTCCTATATCTGGTGTATCAAGTATTCAACATGGATGGCTATGGTTAGGAGAATTGTATAATGACAATGTACAGAACAGGTTTGGTGGTCAGACAGAAGAAGCCTTTGAGAATAATACATGGCTACCTTGTGGAGACCCAATTTCTCTTGTAGATACTAACAATGGAGTTAAGAGCAGTGTTACCATCAGGTGGGAAGAGGGTGATACTTATTTCCAAAGATATGACCATATCAAGACTTATCCTTTCACTCTTGAAGACCAGAATGCAGTAACTGATATTGTATCATTCATGTGTGAAACAAGGGTAAATATTGATGGTAGATATGATAGGAACAGAGGACAAACAAGTAATTTCTCAATTACTCCTGAGAACTTTAACTTGATGAATGATGTATATTCTCAGCCTAATAACTTCTTCAACTATAGGACAATTAATCCAAACAAATTGAACTTGGACAACTTCCATAATTCAATTACTTGGACTAAGACTAAAACTGCTGGAGAGTTAATAGATACTTGGACTAACATCACTCTTGCATCTACTCTTGACCTTGATGGGGATAAGGGAAATGTAAGGGCACTGAGAAGGTTTAATAACAATATACTTGCTTTCCAAGATAGAGGTATCAGCCAAATCCTATATAATGAGAATATGCAGATTTCTTCTACTGATGGAGTCCCTATTGAGATTGCAAACAGTGGAAAGGTTAATGGTAAGAGATATATCTCTGATAGAATAGGATGTACTAATAAATGGTCCATGTGTGAAACATCTAATGGTATTTACTTTATAGATGACATCACAAAAGGAATATTCTTATTCAATGGTCAGTTGGATAATCTATCAGATAGATTAGGTTTCCACTCTTGGATTAACAGAGCCTCTGATAGTATAGATATATGGAACCCAGTAGACTTTAATGGATTTGTTACCTACTATGACAAGGTTAATGGTGATGTATTCTTTATTAGTAAAGATGAGTGTTTAGCATTCTCTGAGCCATTAGGTCAGTTCAGCTCATTCTATAGTTATGAGAAGATGCCTTACTTCACTAACCTTGAAGACAGAGGAATTGCTCTTAATGTCGAAGGTACAGGTACATTGTATAGACCTTGGTTGCATAATGAAGGAGACTATAATATGTTCTTTGGAGTATATCAGCCATTCTATACTACCATAATAGCTAACCCAGATATGCCTGTAGACAAGATATTCAATAACCTTGAGTTCAGGTCAGATAGCTGGGACAAGAGTGGTAATCTACTCAATACAACATTTGATACTCTAACTGTATGGAATGAATATCAACAAGGTACTTCTACTCTAAATAACACCTTAGGAAGACCTTCTGACTTGAAGAAGAAGTTTAGAATCTGGAGAGCTAATATACCAAGAGCCAGTGCTATTGGTTCTACTAAGAAAGGTAGAGATAGAATGAGGAATCCTTGGTTATATATTAAGTTATCTATGGAAGGAGAGAATGTAAATAAGACTGTATTGCATGATATGATTGTGCATTACTTTGAGTAATAATAGAGGGAAGGTAAGTTTATTACTTATCTTCCCTTTACTTTTTGGATAATATCCTTGTATAATTCAAATACTTTGTTTATCTTTGCAAACAAATTAGTATGATATGGCTAAAAGAAAAATTATAAGAAAGTCTAACAGACCATTTACATACAACCCTCATTACTATAGTTGGGGTGGTGATTTCAAGAATGCTTTAGGTGGAACTAAGCCTTTTGACTTGAAAGGCACTTTCAGTGGAGGCAATGTTGCTGGTATGCTGAAAGGAGGCTTAGCAAGTGGCATAGGTAGTGCAGTGGGTAATATTGCAGGTGGTGCTATTAGTGGAGGACTTGAATCAGGTGCAGGTAGTGCAATCAGTAATACTGGTGGCACTATAGGTAGTGCAGTAAGTGCAGTTAATCCTGTACTTGGAGGCATTATATCTGCTGGTTCAGGCATTATTGGAGGTCTTACAAATAGGATGTTTGGCTCCAAGTTAAATAAGGAGAAGATTGCTGAAGTTGAGGGAAGCAACAAAGCTATAAATACTGTTATGGTAGATAACAGTAGTGCTGATTCAGTTATGGACCAGTGGGCTAATCAGGACTTTGGGGCAGATTTCTCCAAATCAGACATTGGTAAAGATGGTTGGTTTAGCAATAAGGCTAAAAACAAATATAAGGAACTAAAGAAGCAACAGGATATTGCAAGAAATAAAGCATTGACTTCTTATGAGAATGCAGCAGATGCAGCAGATACTCAGTCTGACCTTAATGCTATGGCAAGCTTTGCTGCCTTTGGTGGTCCTCTTGGTATATGGGGAGGATATGGAAGTGGAGCAATAGGCTATGAGTTAGCCAAAGAGAACTTAGGTATTAAGGCTCTTAATGCTGCAAATAAAGGCAAGCTGACTTCACTACCTAATTCATTTGAATCATCAGAATTGAATACCTTTGCTAAAGGAGGTAAGATACATATCAAGCCTGAGAATAGAGGTAAGTTCACTAAGTATTGTGGTGGTAAAGTTACTTCAGAGTGCATTGCAAGAGGTAAGAGAAGTAGTGACCCTGCTGTAAGGAAGAGAGCTACTTTTGCTGCTAATGCAAGAAAATGGCATCATGCCTTTGGAGGAGATTTACTTACTCATGGTGCTGAATGGGACAATGGTCTTAGAATAATTGGAAATGGTGGAACCCATGAGGAGAATCCAATGGAGGGTGTACCTATGGGAATGGATGCAGAGGGAACTCCTAATCTTGTAGAGCAAGGTGAGGTTATATTCAATGACTATGTATTCAGTAACAGATTATTTGCTGATGGTGGTCTATTGGAGAGTTTTAATCTCCCTAAGTCTTATGATGGATACTCCTTTGCTGCAATAGCAGAGAAGCTGGGAGAGGAGTCTAAGGAGAGACCTAATGACCCAATAAGCAAGAGAGGACTTCTAAGTTCTATGTCCAGACTACAACAAGCCCAAGAGACTGTAAGACAACAGACTCAAGAGGGTCAAGAAGGAGTACAATATGCTCATGGTGGTAAAATGGGTACATTTGAGGGTGATAAAGGGAATAATAATAGCAAGCTGACTTGGCTAAGATATGCTCCTGTAGTAGGTGCTGCAATAGGATTAGGTCAGAACTTATTTAGTAGACCAGATTATACAAGTGCTGATGCAATACTTGAAGCAGCAGAGCAAGTAGGTAACTATACTCCTATAGGTTATACTCCAATAGGAAACTATTTAACCTATAGACCTTTAGATAGAAACTACTATATTAATAAGCTGAATGCTCAGGCAGGTGCTACAAGAAGAGCTATTCTTAATACTACAAGCCCTGCAAGAAATGCAGCTTTATTGGCTGCTGACTATAATGCTCTTGGTAGATTAGGAGACCTTGCAAGACAGGCTGAAGAGTATAACTTGGCACAAAGACAGGCTGTTGAGACCTTTAATAGAGGCACTAACATGGCTAATGCTGAGATGGGACTCAAGGCTGCAATGTCTAATCAGGAAGCTGCATTAAAAGCTAAGAGTCAGAAGATGAGTGGAGTGGCACAGGCTTATGCAATGAGAGATGCTATTGATGCCAGAAGAAGTGCTGGTATAAGTGCTAATCTTACTAACTTGTTTGACTCATTAGGTAATGTAGGTAAAGAAGAGTTTGCTAAGGATATGATAGAAAACAATCCTGCTTTACTATATGATTGGTTAGGTAAGTATAAAGGTAAGAAGTCAAAAGGTGGATATTTAACTGTTAAAAAGAGTGGGAAATAATATGGCAAATTATTCATTAGTAGTAGGGTCAAAGTTTAGTCCATTCTCTTTTCAAGAGTTACTGCAACCTGCTTTAATGGCTACACAGGCACATCAGGATGTAGAAAACCAATATGCAGAGTTAGCTACTAAAGCTAATGTATGGGAAGAAATGGCTAATGAGCAGACTGACCCTTATGCTTACAAGATGTACAAGACCTATGCAAATGACCTTGAGGAACAAGCAGGTCAATTAGCAAGAGAAGGACTTAATGCTGCAAGTAGAAGGGATATGCTCAACATGAGAGCAAGGTACAGTAAGGAGATAACTCCTATTGAACAAGCCTATACAGCAAGACAGAAACAAGCAGAAGAACAACAAAAAGCACTCCTTCAAGACCCAACATTGATGTTAAGTAGGAGAGCATCAACTACAAGTCTTGATGACTATATAAGGAATCCTCAATTAGCCTATGAATCATATTCAGGCAAGTTAATTACTGCACAGGCTGCAAGTGCTGCATCTGCATTAGCTAAGGAAATGCAAGAGAAGCCAAGGAAATGGAGAAGCATCTTAGGTAATTCATACTATGAAACTATGATGCAAAAGGGCTTCAGTTCTCAGGCAGTATTACAGGCTATACAGGATAATCCTAATGCTGCTCCTCAACTTACAAGAATTGTTGAGGATGCTATTAATTCAAGTGGAGTTAGGAACTGGGGAGACCAAGCTACTATTGCAAGGGCTATTGACTATGCTAAGCAAGGTCTATGGAGTGCAGTTGGTGAGACTCAATATCAGACTCTTGATAATTGGAGAGCTAAACTTGCTGAACAAGAGGCTATGCAGAAGAGAGCAGAGCAAAGAAAAGCTGCTGCTGCACAACAAGCAAGACTTAATAGTTTAGCTATCAATCCTTTGAATATCTACAGTAGTAGAGAACTAAGTAAGGATGAGCAAACCTATAAGGATAATGTAAAGAAATACTCTAAGTATTTCTACACTGATGCACAAGGTAGAGTAAGGCTTACAGAAGCAGGTCTAAATGAGTATAGAAGAAATGCTACTCCAAGAGTAACTACATCAGGCTCAGGAGGGGGCACTGCAAGACTAATGAATACTGAAACTCAGATGGCACAAGCCAATAGACCCTTTACTCCTACTCCATTCAAAAAGTTCTTGGATAGTATAGGAGGAAGTATGAGAATGGAAGAAGGAGCTGGTTGGAACTCTGCAAGAATAGGTAATCTGTGGAATAACTATGTAAATAATACTCCAGCAGCAAGAACTGCAAGATATGATGCTACAAGAGTCACTGAGTATGACTATCCTATTGCAAGTGCCCAACAGGGTGATATGAAGGATGCTATTATGACTGCTGGTAGAGGATTAAGTCTTAAAGAGGTTGATTATGATAGCAAGTCTAAGCAATTCAAGGATACAGGTGAGGAAATCACTATGGAAGACTTGAAGAGTGATAAGTACAAAGTAACTGCTACAAGATTTAGTCCTTATGGTACTACTGTAATGATACAAGATGACAAGGGTAATGTGAGAAGATTCAGAATGCCTGCTGGTGTCAATACAACTAATGAACAGAATAGAGATAGGGCAATGGCTGCTGCAAATCAATGGCAACAAGTAGTCAATACAGGACAATATACTGATGCAAGAGGTAATATACATCAGGCTACTCCAGATGAAATTACTTATGCACAGCAACAATATGCACAGGCTATACAGCAAGCCTACTTATTCCATTCTCAATTAGGAGTACAGAATAAGACAAAAGAACAAGAGTTTAATCCTTATGGATATTAAGATATGGCAAAAGAAACTAAAGTAAAGGATATAGATATTACTAAGAGTGGTCCAATGACTTTCAGAGATTTGCAAGAAGCAAATCAAGAGCCATACACTAACCTTAGTCCTGAATTTCAGTCATTCAGCATGAATGTAGGAGCAAATACTGCTCCTACTTCATTGTATGATGCAAGGACACATGGTGAACAGATGGTTGCAACTTCATTAGAAGGGACTGCTACACCTTGGGGTGAGAGCATGTTTGATGAGCCTACTGCAACTGAAGCACAGTTTCAGGAGTTAGGGGATATAAGAGCTAATAACCAACCTTGGTATGCACAGATAGGAGCAGGTCTTGCTAAAGGTGCTATACTTGCAGGTACTACTTTCCTTGATGGTACTGTAGGCTTAATATTTGGAGCTGGTACTGCAATAGGTGAAGGTAGGTGGTCTGGTCTTTGGGATAATGATTTCTCTAAAGCTATGCAGTCTGTTAATGAATGGTCTGAGCAGGCATTACCTAACTATTATACAAGGGCAGAACAAGAGCAGCCTTGGTATGAAAATATCTTCACTGCTAACTTCTTAGGAGATAAGTTTATAAAGAACTTAGGTTTTACAGTAGGTGCTTTCTACAGTGGTGGTGTTACTGCTGCTGGATTGAAGGTAACTAAGCTACCTCAACTCATTGGTGCTATTGCCAAGTCTTCAAAGGCTCCAGCAATAGTTAATACTGCTGTAGGTGCTACTATTTCAGCAGTAAATGAGGGCAGAATTGAAGCACTCAATAATAGTAAGGATTGGTTTGAGCTTCATAAAGCACAGCTTGATGACAGTCTAAGGGAAAGGTTAGATGCAATACAGGCTGAATATGAAGCTAATGCAGGAAAGGAGCTTGTAAGAAGTGGTGTAGAAGGCAATCAGTTTGTAGACCCAGCTTATGTAAAATATCAAGATGCTATTGCAAGGGAAAGAGAAGCTTACAATGCAGCACTTGGTAAACTGAATGAGGATAGATTGAAGATGGGTAATGCAGACTTGCTTATGAATATACCTATCCTTACTGCATCTAATATAATTCAGTTTGGCAAGTTATATGCTAATGGATTCAAGACTGCAAGAAAGGCTACTAATATAGTAGGTAAGGCAGGGGAATATACTGCTGGTACTACAAGATTAGGTGCTGCTACTGCAATAACAAAGGGTGCATTATCTGAAGGTACTGAGGAAATGGCACAGGGTGCTGCAAGTAGAATAGCAGGTAATTATTACTCTACTGATGTAAACAACTTCTATAAGTCAAAGACTGACCCAGAAGCTTCTCAAGAAACACTAAGTTGGACTAAATCATTTGCTGAGGGAATCAATGAGACAGTAAATGATGGCTCTGTATGGGAAGAGTTCTTTATTGGTTCTTTGACAGGTGCATTAGGTATGCCAAGATTTAGAAGTGTAAGAAATGCACAAGGTGGTATTCAGTCTCCAATCACTATTGAGGGTGGTGCCATAAATGAATGGAGAGACTATAATGAGAAGATAGCAAGAGAGAATGAGATTGCTAACTACATGAATAGCAGGATAAACTCTCCTGAATTTAAGAACTACTATCAAGGTCTTATCAGGCATAATAAGTATCAGAATGATATGAATAGAGCTGCTGAGGAAGGTGATGAGTTCAACTTCAAGAATGCAGAACATGCTCAATTAGTATCTGATATTGCCATGTTTGATAATGCAGGTAGAATGGAAGACCTTACTACCTTAATTAACACAGCATTTGATACATCAGATGAAAATCTTGCCTCTATTGTAGAGAACACTACAACTACTCTTGAAGATGGCTCTAAGGTAGGTCCATTTGTTGATAAGAATGGTAATCCTATGTATGCTACCCCAGAAGGCAAGCAGGAAATGATAGAGAAGTTGCAGCAGAACCATGATGAAATGACCAATACTATCAACAATTATCTGAAGATAAAAGATGAGCTTGATATTAAGACAGGTCAGCAATTATCAGATGACCAGCTTGAAGAATTGACTTGGATGAAGTCTCAGATAGGTAACTGGTCTGAGAGAGCAACAGCCATGTCTGGAGAAGTAAAATCTGCAATAGGTAGTGTATTAGGTAACTTAGATTCATTCCTTAGGTTCAATGAGCAGATAAGGGATTTTGAAGGTCAAACTCATGCTGATTTAACTGACAGATACAGACAAGCAGATGAGAATGTAAGAGCTATTCAAGGTGCAATAAATACTCTTAATCTTGTAAGAAGTCAGGATGATAAGACATTGGCTCATACATTGGCAACTAATCCTAAGTTTGTAGATGGTCTTGTTAAGGAGATTAATGAGGTAGATGAAACTGTACTTAGTGCAGATGAGAAAGAGGATATTACAACTAAGCTGAATGATATTGTTAAGTTAGGCAATGCCTCAAAGACATATAATGCAAAGTTAAAAGAGTACCTTGAGAACCCTCAAAAGCAAGCAGAAGACCATGCAAGAGCTGATGAACAAGCTGCACAACAAGAGACTAAGAAGAAGTCTGATGACTTGAAAGTATCTTTGAATGCTGCACAGAATTTACAGGAGTTCAGAGGTATCATAGATACCCAAGATGATATAGAGAATAGGGATAAAGTTCTAAAAGAACTTGAGGATGAAGGTAGTGAAATGGCTAAGAACTACAGAGAAACTTCACAATACAATAATGAAGTGAGAAGAGTTCTTAATGAGTCAGATGCAGAACCACAGGTTAAGCAAGATGCTATGAAGCTCCTTCAAGACCAGTTCAGTAACTCTAAAAACCTTGAACAGTTAGCTAATCCTAACTCAATTTATATCAATAATGAGAATGCCTTTGATGAAGATTCTGAGGGTGATGTTGAGTTGTCTGCAACAAGATTCCAAGAGGCTCAATATGCTTTGCAGAATGCAATGTCTCAGGTAAACAATGACAATAGATTCAAGGATAGATTCTCACCTGAATATAAGAAGCCTGTAGAGAAAAGAGAGGGGACTGTAAGAGGTGATGATAGAAGAGATACTACAGGAGATAGTGGTACATCTACTACTCCTACTGTAGCAAGTAGTGAGGACTTACCTACAACAGAATTACCTGTAGGTAATATAACTGCTGAAATGGTTAATGAGGAGAATAAGAAAGCCAATGAGAGGGTAGAAACTCCACAAAGACCAAGCAGAGATACTCTCAATCAGTTCTATAGACCTGCTATACCTGAACTGCATATAGAGGCAAGTAAGGAAGGGGACTTTAGACCATTTGATATTGTAGTAAGTGAGAGAGAAAAGAATGCAGACTTCTCTGGTATTTATGGTTATCTAAGAGACCAAGGAGCATTCAGATATGTAAATGAGGGTAACTTAAAAGCAGGTGATGAGCTTGTCTTTATGATTGACCCAGACTTCAATGACCACACTATTTTCATTGTAGACAGAAAGAATAACCAAATAGTAGGTAGTTTGGATGAGTCTGATTATAGTATTTCAAGGTATGAGGGCTTGAAGGGTCTTGAAGAGAAGATAAGAGGTGAGTATGCTAATAGGCAGAATAAAACTGGCAAGTTCATTGCCACACCTGTTACAAAGGTATCTAAGGTAATGGTAGGTAGAGTTCCTTATGGTAATACTGAAAGGAGTTTGTCTGAAATACCTAATGTATCTTCAACTGACAGAAAGCCTGCCTTTGGTATTATAAAGAATGGTGTTCTTACCACTAATGGTAAGGTTGATGATAGTCTTATTATCAAGCCAGTAGATATGAGCCAAAAGGAAGGTAGATTATATCTGCTTATTCCTAATGGAGCTGGTAAGTATTCTCCTGCTGCTGTAAGGGTTAAGCACTTCAATAATGAGGAGTTCAACCTAAATGACAGTTCAGTAAGTTCTACTCCTGTTGGAGAAGATATAAAGAATGCCATTACTAAGTTATCAAC
>ENA-OPBF01001799-OPBF01001799.1-human-gut-metagenome-genome-assembly--contig:-NODE-1799-length-13293-cov-4.621544_pt1 | contig 13293 bp, 13 predicted proteins | sample MGYA00241067_ERZ501450 | MGnify/ENA primary metagenome ERZ501450 (study PRJEB25962, sample SAMEA2042516) | human gut metagenome | biome: human gut; feature: human-associated habitat; material: faeces... | reverse complement strand
GTCCGAAACAATAAGCCATTCGCTATGCGGATGGAAAATAATATGCGCTACATTACCGCCCTCGCGCTGGATAGTGACGACTGATCAGGCCGTCAATATTTCGGATCGAAGAGAGTGATTTATATGGCGCGAGAGCTCATAGTCTTTCGCATACAAAATGGATGTGCAAGTATCATATCTTGTTTAGTCCTAAATATAGGTGTAAAGTCACCTACAACAAGCCAAGAAAAGATATCGGAGTAATACTGAAAAGACTCGCTCATACAAGGGCATAGAAATCATAGAAGGTCACCTCATGCCAGACCATGTGCATATGCTGGTGGCGATTCCTCCTAAATACAGCGTTGCTCAAGTAATGGGATATCTGAAAGGTAAAAGCTCACTTATGATATTCGATCGTCATGCGAGCTTGAAATATAAGTATGGCAATAGAGAGTTTTGGGCAGTGGGGTATTACGTATCTACAGTAGGTCTAAACGAGAAAACAATTGCCAAATATATCAGAGAGCAAGAAGCAGCAGATATCGCACTGGATAAGTTGAGCGTCAAGGAATATGAGGATCCTTTTGAAGATAAGTAACTAGAGCCCACCAGCCAGTTTTACTGGCATGTATGGGTCAAATTACAAGCTTTAAGCCTGAACAAAGTGAAAGGCATTTAAGCCCCTTAGCTCTTTGTTCTTTTAGATATATATTAGTTCAATTATTGTTAGTATCACCAAAGTTAATCACCCAAGTATTAGATTGGGTAGTGTCTAATACTTGGGTGATTAACTTTGTAGAGAAACACCTCGTCGCAAAATTAATTTCTTGAAAACAGATTTAGTTGTTTGTAGTTCATCATGCGACCAGTCCTTTAATGCAATAGAATCGACATATTCTGCTATTTGGAGTATCGGAGTGCCTGCCTTTATTAAATCAACAAAATGAGACCATTGCCTGTCATTGACTTTGACGTAAGGAATTCTTATAGATTTGAATTCGCTGGGAGTGAGTTCCGCAACTCCTCCACCATAATATCTACAGTTGAACTCGCAAAGAGCTAACGTAAAGGAATTATAAAAAGAAAAGACAATACTTTTAGGATCATACCTTTTTTGTATCAATAGATTATAGGCAATATCAGTCGTGAGAGCTCCCGATTCATTTAAACAAAGACGTGGGAATTTATCATATCGTTTAAAAAAACATATATCCCCTACGCGAGTTAATGGGACCCCATACCAAGGTGTACGACGAGAGCATTTATAGCTTTCTTTAATCTTTCTTCCGTGTCTAATTTTATTGCCTACTTCATCTAAATATTGCATTAATTCTTTTGGAAGATCACCTGTTTCCCCCTTTAGATCCAGTAAGTAATCTTTCTTTTCTTGGTGGTCGAGTCTAGTTATAATATCGTCGGTAATTACTATTTCATTCCGCAGGTAGCTACTTTTGGAGATAATTGGTCGAACGAAATTGCTCGCCTTTAATTGATCACATTCCTTCTTAGAAAGAATTAACTCACGATTTGCTGCGGTGACGACGCCGGGTGCGCAATGTCCCAAGGTGCCAATATTGATTAAATTGTTATTTGGTTGAGTGAGAAGTTCTATTTCTCTATCGTTTAATACCGCATTGGACCATTTTTTGAGAGGTTTGTTTTTTACGATTGAAGATTCCCAGTCTAAAGAATCTATATCTATTTCTATATATTTACGATATAGTATCGCAGGTTTTTTATGGGAAAGGTTAGTCATGTAGACCAAGCATGTCTCTTGCTCAATTTCTGGGAACATGCGTTTTTCGAAAGTGATAACGTGTATTGTGTTAAATTTACTTTCTAGCCAATTACGTAAGGACTCAGCATAATTCACTTGTAAAAACTCTAATGGAAGGACAAAAAAGATTGCACCATTACAATTAAGCAATCTTGCTGCACCCAGGATAAAGCCAACCCAGAGATTCTGACAGATAGATCCGTTTAAATTAAAACCGTCTGCAAGAGAGTATAGTAGGTCAATAGATTTACGGGGCATATTCTTTTTATTGATATATGGAGGGTTTCCAATAATCAAATCATAATAAGGATTTTTATTCGAATTGGCATATTCTAGAAAATCTTGATTTATGATTTGAACTTGATTTTTATGGCAATATTTGGTTTTCAGTCGTTTTGCTTTTTGGGTATCTATTTCAATAGCGTCAAGTATGACGTCATGGGTGTTGTGAACAAGGATATGTTCCAGAAATCTGCCATCACCGACACTTGGTTCGAGTATTCTCTTGTATTTTTTTTTAGCGTCGAGATAATCCCACATAAATTTGAGGGCGTTTGGGGGAGTGTAATAGCTTCCGGTTAGTTTTTGCTCTTTATCTTTCATTGTGTTTTGTTCAATAATTGATTAGATTTCTTTTTTGTCGAAGTTGGTTTGCGGTTTGGGCTAAGAGGCCTCTAATTGTTGGTGAAATTACACTGCTGTCTGCTAAGCTGTCGATTTCTGTTATTAGAAAATCAAGCTGATGAATGTAATGACCAAGCTTTAGCTTTTTATAAAATTGAATTATAAACGGGTTGGTCCTATATCTGCTAGAAATTTGTATTCTAAAATAGTTATCCCTAACGAATATCGATTTAATATGATCGTGATCCGGATGAAGTATTTTTCTGTACTCTTCTGGAATTAATAAATTCGATTTGTTGCGATTGCACATGCGGCAAGACAGAACCAAGTTCTTAGTCTGATTTAATTGTAATTGAAGAGCCTTGTCTTCTTTGCCGATTTTTTTGCAAAGGAAATGGTCGAGCTCTAAATCGTGAATATTTAAAATCGATATTGAAGTTCCGCAATATGAACATCTGTAATTGTAGACTTGATGGAAATAAGCCCTCAGGTCTTTATGGTTTAAGTATGCTGAGTAGTGGTTCTTGATTTTGGGATAACTCTTACCAATGTATTCAGCAAGGTCATGCTTCTTTGCTGTGATCTTGTCAAAATCATGGCAGTTTTCTGGAAGGCGGAAATCGTTATTCATGGTATAAAATCTTTTTAATATCTTGAAAAGTTTGTACTAGAGAATTGACATCAGAAGCCGACAGCTCGGAGTATGTTGTATCGCCTGACAGCATTTGCTGGATTCTTTGGTTAAATACTTCTTCAACTTCATTATTGTTGTTAATTTCACTTCCAATAACGCGATTTTCGATTACTTTATAAATTGCAGAGAGCAACTTCGGGTGAAGTTCTTCATTGTAATATTTTTTTGCTTGCTCAATACTTGCATTCCGAGCTTCATATTTACGGATAATCAATTCACCGTCTCTACTTGTTTCTTGAGTGATGACTAAAACCTCTGTTTGGGGTAGTAACAACTTTGACATTACGTAGAATTGACTACCTGAAAACTTATGGCTATTGTTATGGTTATCGGTGTAGAGACGATGATCAGCTAATATGACATCAGCAGATTTAATTTCTTGGTTACTAAATAGCACAGAATAGCTATCTTCGGGATTATATATATGTTCGTTGTATTTCGTGCGAATGTGTAATTCCCCCTCAAAGTTTGAGCATGTGTAGGGATATGGAATTGCTTTGTTTTCGAACTCTTCGCTTAGATATTGAGAGAGAAACAAATCCATCTTGTCATCGATATAGATAATACTAATATTGGTATTAATCATTTTTTAATTCTCCCAGTTCAAATATAAGGCTGAATCCTTTTTGGTCTGTGGGAACATCAACTATTTTGCCATTGCAATAATCTAAGGTATTTTTAAGTATCCACATTCCAAGTCCGTGTCCATTAGGCCTGTTTGTTTCGTGCGAGTTAAAGATGCGGTAGGGTTCTTTAATAAATTTTTCTGGCAATCCGATTCCGTCGTCGCGGTATCTAAACAGAAGTGCTCCACTATTTTTGAGTCTGATTGTTATTTCAATGGAAAGTTTATTTAGATGCTCATTTTGCTGAATGCTGTTTAATATTAGATTGTCGAAAATAACATAAAGTAGGTCTTCGGATGTATCAAAAATGTCAACGTTATCTTTGTTAATAATATCTATCTTAATCCATTTATAATATTCCATCCATTTAGTTGCGATATCCAAAAGAGATTTAGCTAAGTTTATTCCAATTATTGTGAAGCGCTGTTTTTCTATATCACTTAGCATGGATTCAATGAAAAAACTAATTTTATTATTTGATTCTTTGAGATTTGAGATAATTAATGGGACATTGTAATAAAAATATTTTGTTTTGTCGGGTGAGTTTAGCTCATCCCACATTCCAAATTTCTTCAATGCGCTTTCTATATTTTCTGGAGCCCCAATAATTGTATTCTTACTATTTTTTAACTCATGTGCCAGAGAAGCAGATTTTAGTCCTGATGTAGCAAGGACATTAAGGATTCTTGTATCATAGCGAAATCGTTCAATTACTTCGTCTTTGCTTTGGTTGTTCCTGTTAATTGTTTGCACGTAGTCTTTGATTTCTTCGGCAAGGGCTAAAGTCTCTTTTTTATTTAAATTAACTATTCCTGTAGGATTGATGGCAATAGATTGAATTAGAGGAGTAGACACACTGGAAGTATCTTCTGTGGTTCCATGTTTGATGCTTCTAACTATGCTTTGCCTATATCTTTCAAAAACGCTTATTCCCGAAAGTATGATTTCTGTAAATAACCGAAAATGATCATTTTCTTCAAGACCCTGTCGATTTGATAGTTCTCTCAACTGAGCGTTCTTGTTTTTATCAATCATGATATAGCCAGATAATTGGGAACTTCTAACATGCCAGTTCCCGCTTGGGTGTGAAGCCGCTGCTGGAGAGCTACTAGCTCTCTTTGAAAGCCCCAACCAATCTTTTTTTCCTTCATATGATGAAATACTAAACGCATTTCTATATAGAGTTATGCCTGAGGTGTATCGATTTTTAAGTTTATCGTACTTATATAGAAAGGTATCTTTATCGTTTTTGGACACTTGACCCATTGAGAAAAAAAAGGATGCCTTAAAGTCTCCTATGTTTTTTAAGCACGATTCAAGACTAATGTTCTCTTGAAGATCGATTCTATTTACTTGAAGCTCTTCTTTCATATTTAGAGCGATTTTTTTTGTATGTATCGAACCATCGCGATAATACTGTTGGGCATCGCTTGCAAACTCATCTGAAGAAATTTCAACCTCAAGCATCATTTTGTTAGAGAAATACTGCAAATTTGTTTCGGTAACAAATTGATTTCCTATTTGAGGATGCGAATAATAAGGCAGCACCTCTTCTTGAAAGTCGTCTTTGCTTAAAATGATAGACATATATTTATCGTTGTATGCAATTGATAGGTATTTTTGTAGCTTTTTTACGGTGGCTTTTGACCAATTGTCCCGCAGGCCGTAAATAAGAAAGGATGTACCATTTTCTTGCGTCTCACATAGCTCTAATGTGTTTGAATCCCAATCGGTTTTCCAGATTACACCAGTGTGGTTATCTTTTTTTGTTCTCATTTGTACAAATTTGCCAAGGCGTGCTAAAGCAAATCTACCAATTCCCTTAGAGCCTGCTGTAACCCGAGTAGGAGCACTATCTGCATAGTAATTTCTTGTACTTTTCCCAATGTGCATCCAGGATTCTTTTATGTCTTGGTTAGTCATTCCTTCGCCGTCATCTTTTATGAATAAGCTGTCAGCTTCAAAGTGAATCGTGAGATTTTTGGAGCCAGCATCGTATGCGTTTTTTACTAATTCAAGTATGGCGGCTTCTTTCGTAGTAAAGTTTTGTACACCTAGAATTTCTGCTACTTTTTTACCTTCAATAGTGTAGGTTAAATTTTCTACCTCATTTGTTTTTTTCATTATGTATGCCTTTTCTTTAGCTAAAGAGTGCATAAAATAATGTTTCTCGTGGGAGACATATGCATTTCGGATGTTCATTAAGTTGTCAAATTTCTAGTCTGATGAATTACGATATATCTTACAAGAAAAAAAATGCATAATGAAAGTATATGAGGGCTGTTTTGTTTCGGACTGCATTCTTCAACTCAGCAAAAATCCGTAAGTAATCGGGACAGGTGTTTACTTGTATTTAATCGTTGTGTAGAAGATGCCTGAAAACAATTGAGTAAGAGTTATTGGGCTATGGTCAAGAAAGCTGACTATAATTATGAATCCAATGTTAATACACGTATGTTGTTAATTTTTGAAGGTAGGTGTTTAAAACATACGAAAAGATTTAGCTTAAAAGGCTATTCGCTACATAACAACCAGCAATATCTAACGATATTAAGTGACAAGCCGACTTCAAAACTACTCGATAGTTTGCAAAAAAGCTATCGCCATACCGTCATCCATGAATAGAGGAATGAAGCTAAGTCTCTCCCATTTGTATCAATTGCATTGAAGATAAGAAGCATTAAAAATGTTACAAGATAGAACTCACTTAAAAACACTATGGAAATTACCAGTAAGTCCTGGGAGATCCAATACCTAAATGGCCTTGAGGTTTTAAAGCTACTATTGCTGAAAAATTTTTTTATATTAATTTGGCGTTTGCTGCTGCGAAGCTGATCGCCAATGAAAAATGCTCCAATCATGCAAAACCAAAATATATTCATGCTTCCAAAAAGGAGGTAGGCATCGGAAAGAATCTCTGAAAAATAAAAGAATAAATCAATCTTAAGAATACTGCAGCATATAGAAATAGCCAAAATCATGGTGCATAGTATGTAGAAGATAATTGGCGCGACTGATTTGTGCGGAAGCAAGGTATAAACATGATAAAAGCTTGTAGCGGTAAAAATAATTGCAGGAAGAAAAATAATGCTCTGGGCGAAATTGGTTTGGATATTCCAGATAAGTAATTGAATTCCTGTAAATATAGAAATAAAACAATATAGAACGTTAATTAGTAGCCAGATCCAATTAAGTGCTCCAAGCGACTCAAAAGTACTACTCTTGCGTTCTTTTAAGATATATCTAGCGTATAGATTTAATGCAAGACCTATACTAATCAATGCGAAAAATCCAACAAGAATTATTCCAATAAAGTATGATTCTTGATGTTGCAAAACAATTGATTCTTGAATCTTTACCGGTGAACAGAAGTGGCGATAGATATTTAACGAAAAATACCATGTCGCTGTTAACGCTATTGGTATAAGTGCAATGAGGTATTTGATGTATTTGCTGTCTAGGCAATTTCTGATAAAACTATTTCGTTCATTGATGTAATTTTGTGATGTTCCGTCTTTTTCAATTATGCGAGTGAACTGAGTCGCTATGTTTGGGATTTTATTCGTATCGACTTGCATAGTTGATCTCCTTCGCCGATGAATCTTTTTTGAATAGCGCTTAGATTTTTGAGAAAGAATAACTCTACTATCAAGATAAGCATGTCCCGGAATCGGGACATGCTTATCTTGAAAAGATTATAGCCACCGAGAGATGTGAGGCTCTGTTTAATAACAATGGAGGTAAAGCTATTCGATATATTATGGAATTTATAATTTGTTGTATATATTGTCGATTCTCATTCCAGTCGGCGTTCGTAGTATTTTGGCTGGCCGTATTTACTTGAGTTAGAGACTAACAATACCTTTACGTGTGCCTAAAAGGAGCACTCAGGTGAAAAAAGATATTGAGATGGAAAAGGATGTCGAAAAAGAAATTGATCAGAAAATTGCTGAAGTGTTTCTAAGGTTAGTCATGGAGTCCGATCCTATCCATACGATTACTTATGGTGAAGTGTCCAATGAAGTGGCAAGATTATTTAATGTTCCTCGGCCGTATCCGATAACTTTTTGATGGCCATTAGGGCGTATGCAGAAAGCGTGTAAAGAATGCGGCTTACCACCACTTCCTACATTGGTAATTAGTCAAAACCAACTACCGGGGAGAGGGTATAAAACGGCGTATGACGAGTTTAACAAACATAATGACAAGTCAGTGAATGAGATATATGAGGAAGAATTCAGAAAAATTCAAAGAATTAACAACCTGCAGGAATGGACTTCGTTAATCAAACATTACAGATTAGAAGATACTTTCTCTGAGTATATGCAGTAAAGAATAGTCTTGATTGCTTAAGATAAGAGGAGTTTTTTTTGAAGTAGGAAGAAAGCTTCGTAGAAAATCGTTGCATTTGATTCCGATAAATTAATAGATGCGTTTACTAAACTATCGATTTCTTTGCTTTTAACGATTTATATTTGTAAGAGTTTATATAGAGCGGAGATAGCTTGTTTATGAACCGAAGGCGATTTGTTAGATACTGGAACATATGGGACTAAACGAATTTTTAAATCTTGCTGCATTAATTGTAATTCCGATTGTGGCAGTGCTGATTGGGCGATATCTTCAAACTCGTGCAAAAAAGCGTGTCGACAAAATGAAAATATTTGAATCATTGATGGCGTGTAGAATTTTTGGTTTAGATACTGAGTCGGTCAAAGCCTACAACATGATTCATATCACATTTGCTGATAATGAAACAGTACGCAGAAAATGGAAGGGCTATTATCGAGTCCTATGCATTGAGAATCCTAGCAAAGCATAATTAGCAGAAATGGAAGAAAAACAGACAGAATTGCTTCGTGCGATAGCTTCATCTTTGGGCTATAAAGATGAACTCTTTCATGCTGCCCTAGATGTCAAATACATTCCAAAGGGATTGGTTTAGGTGCTGGAAAACAGCAGAAAACAGCAGATGGATTTAGGCATTGTGCTGTATGAAGCTTCAGATCGACTTCGCAAAAATGAATCATTGCCGAAATTATAGGTTGAGAGAAATGTCGATCGAAAAGAAGACCCTAAGTAATGATGGCCATAAGTAAGTAATTACTTATTTGGTTAAATCGGTCGATAAACAGAGCTTAACTCACTTGAATTCAGTTCGTGTTGGCTACGAGCAAATTTCGAAAAGAATTTATGGTATTTCAAGAGGAGACCTCTTGTTCTACTTGGAAGATCCAGTAGGGATAGAATACAAGCTAATTGATGAATTGAGCCGTAAAACCGATCCCAAAGACGATGGCGATTCGAAAATTCACGGAAGGTCAAATCTGCTTTTGTGTCGAAGTTTTGTCGGTGGGCTTGCTACTATTTGTTCGAGGACGAACTAGAGCAGGACAACTGTTCGGCTTACGATAATGCAGTGAAAACGACTCTCCCAAAATACATTGAGTATTACGGCTTAAATCGGTGTTCTCAAAAGAGCTAAGTGAATAATCCTGCATATCAGGAATGTATCGATGAAGTGATTGACAAAGCTCAAGAAAATGATCCAAACGATGAAAGAATAAGCCGTCATGGGTTTGATCATCTGGTTTGGTATTACTTTAAGGGTCGTAAGTAAAAGGTGCACGGTAAATGTCTTTGGATGTCTTTCGAAAAAGAAAGATCCAATTAAAAAGCTAAACAAGAATAACCAATCAAAAGTAATGACCTTGTCCCTTCTCATGATTAGTCTGTGTATAAAACATGCTAATTAATGAGTAGCTCTTTTGGTGCGGGTAACGTCATAAAATCCTACACCTTTTCCTGCTTATTTTGCCGCCTCCCCATCACAACCAACGCAACATAGAACGGAATCAAAAATTGAACGGCGGCGCCATAGCGCGGCCAATACCAGATGGGCGATGCGACAACCAGTGTACCCAGCAATGCGAGCGACGGCACCAACGCAATAACCCAGCGAGCTCGCTCGCTAAGACATAAACAAATAGACAAGACTGCAACCGACCAGAAAATGACGCTTATTGGAACCGATCGGCTGTCTTGTGGAAACACATCACGTAAGGAATCGTGCCCAACTTGTTTTCGGCGTTAATTTGGTAAACATCCAAATCGACGGCATATACCTTAATGATATTGTGTGGCAGTTTGTGATACTCCGAAGTACTTCACTGTGCTTTCTTGCCTATATTGAGCTTCGTATAAACGGCAGGCTAATTAACTGTCCAAAATCAAAAGTTCGTAGCTTCCATGCTTCAAAATAAACGTGCCAGTTTTGAATAAACGAAGAAACCCTGCTATAGGGTAAGTGGCGACGTGGGGCGAAAGCAAATAATCAGCCCAAACTATCAAACCAAAGTCAAGAAGATATACACAATCTCAAGCTATTTGACGACTTAAGGTGATATATTTGTTTTCGCTGTAAATATTGGTTATTTTGTGAAAATTGGAACTGTGTAGTGTCGTCGCAACTTGATTATTGGAGAGAAATGAACGCCAAAAATGCTGAGGTAGCATCTCGGCAGGCGCATGATATCCAAAATGCTCAGCACGACAAACAAACTCAAGATTCTCACGTAAATTACAACGCTTCACAAAATCATCAAGCCTCATTGCGGACTGGCGTCGATTCTTTTCGCGATAGAAGCTCTCGTTCATCGGACGGAATGCGCTCGGCACGTAATACAGCTGATCCTTATACACTTGACTCTCGGAGCCTTCAAGGTAAAGACCAATACTTCCAATCTTCTCTTGAAGTATCGTCTACACGCGACAGAATATCGCGTGACCAGCGCTGGTATTCTTCGGGTTCAGAATTAAGCGATGCGCGATATCCTGCGCACCAAAGCAGTAGAAGGACATTGCGTGGTAATCGCGCGCTAAGATCTCAAGATTATCTTCGAAGTCGAGATGATTATGATGATATTGGGCTGCACGATTTTGCATCAAACGATCCTCTCGAACCGAAAACTAAAGAGTTTTCCGAAGATCATCGTTACATGAGTAAAAATGCTAACAGCCCAAAAGATGCCGAAAGCCTACGCGCTGCTAGGCCATCTCGCGGTATCGATCCTTATGCCGCTAGATCATCTCGCGCTGCCGCTTCTCGCGTTTCTGCCTCCCGTGATGCTATAACATCTCAGGCTGCTACTTCCGATAACGCTTCCGCATCTCAAGTTGCCGCCTCTCATGCTACTGCGGCATCCCGCACCGCTTCTTCGGATGCGTCTTTGCATAGTGCTCGTACAAAAAGCAGTCAAGAATCACCCAAGGATGCTCGCAAGCTAGGCAAGTCTTATTTGCCAGGTTTGGATGGTTTACGCTGCATCGCGGTTTTGGCAGTTTTGCTTTACCATATTTCTCCCAACCAATTCATTGGGGGCTATATAGGTGTTGACTTGTTTTTTGTAATTTCAGGTTTTCTCATCACCTATCGCAACCTTCAAAATATTCAAAACCCGAACAAGAAATTCACGCTTAAAAACTTCTGGCTTCGTCGTGCGAGACGACTTATTCCCGCTTTGGTCTTGTGCGTTTTGGTTTGCGTGCCGTTAGGCGCAATAATTTATCCTGACATTCTTGTGGGTGCATTTAGGCAGGTTGCTGGCGCGTTAACTTATTCCAGTAACTGGGTTGAAATCATCCATGGTTCAAATTATTTTGACCAAGCCAATCCTCAGCTCTTTAAAAACTTCTGGTCGCTTGCGGTAGAGGAACAGTTCTATATCATTTGGCCACCGCTTATGTTGTTGCTACTGTCTCGCAAGTTGAAGAATTCCCAGATGATAACCATAGTGGCTACCGTTGCTGTGCTCTCTATGGTGTTGATGGGTGTTCTTGCCGCTCCCGATAATTACACGCGTGTATATTACGGAACGGATACTCACTGCTTTGGTTTAGCCATGGGTATCATCTTCGCCTTTATCTGGAATAAGGAGAAAGGCTCCCTTTCGAAAGAGTGGATAAGCTCACAGCGTTGGACACCTGCACTAGCACCTGTAGGTTTGATAGGTTTTGCTCTCATTGTATTGTTAGTACCCGACACTGCGGCATTTACCTATCCGTTTGGTCTGGTGCTCGGTTCTTTGTTTAGCTTATTTCTTGTGGCAAGCGTAATTATTGGACCAAATACTCTCTTTACGCGCGTTATGGAACTTGCGCCTTTACGCTGGATAGGCGTGCGTTCTTATGGTATTTATTTGTGGCATTGGCCAATGCTGGTGTTTGGTCGCATTCTTATTCCGACCGCTCTTGGTACGCCGCAAAATGTAGCGGTTGATGCGTTATTCGCGCTTATTTCGTTTGTTGCGGCAGATTTAAGTTATCGCTTTGTTGAAGAACCTTTGCGCAAAGATGGATTCATAGAGTCATTGAAAAAGCTAATCGATCGCGCTCGTGAAGGTGTTGTTGGTAGAGCGCAAGCTGGTGTTTGCGCTGTGATTATTATTGCGACCGTAGTTTCTGTTGCGACGGCTCCTGAAAAGACGCAGCTTCAACTGCAGATCGAACAGCAGCAAGCACAGCAGGCTCATCAGGCGCAAGAAGCTCAGCAGAATCAAACTGCATCGGAAGACGGGTCACAGGAGTCTTCTGCTATTCCCAATTATGACGAAGCTCAAATGACGGGAATCCCTGAAGGGGAGACTATTACTGCGATTGGTGACTCGCTTATTTCAGGCAACTCGATTGGTTTTGAAGAAGAATTTGAGGGTATCAACTTCTTAGCAGAGCCCAGTCGCCAGTGGGCGCAAGGTGTTGACGTAGTGAAAGTAGGTATCGAACAAGGCCTTGTTCGTCAAAACGTAATTGTTGATTTTGGCACTAATGGCGGAGCTAAAGATGAAGCAGCGGTGCGCGAATTGCTTGATACGTTAGGGCCTGATAGGCGCATCTTGCTCTATAACATTTATAGTCCCTCTTCATTTGTGGATGCTTCAAACGAGCTTTATGCCAAACTTGCCGACGAGTATCCTAATGTTTACCTTGTCGACTGGAACGCCGTTGCGAAGAATCATCCCGAGTACTTAGACTCCGACAGAACCCATACGACTATCAAGGGGCAAAATGCATTTGTCGCTGCTGCGAAAAAAGTGTTCGAAGAGTCGTAATTAATAAATAGACTCTTTTCGTGCGGAGAAGTTGTCTACGTTGAATGAGGAGCGGGTTTCGGAACTTTTTGAAGAGCTGCCGAACCAAGTATTCCTAACAGCAACCCTTAAAAACAAGAAGTAGGAAGATACGACAATATAGAGAACATCAACCGGACCAGTTTCGTCGGATTTCGGATAAATTAGTTGCTCCCCGAGACGGACAACGAGGCGTTTATATAAGAGTTGCATCTTTTGAAATCAGGTTTCTTTGGAATCATCTTTCGTGTAGTTACATGTACCATGTTTCTTATTTATATAAGGTGTCTTCAAGGGATGATACTTTCGAATCTACTGGCTTTGAATCTTGTTTTCTCATCACAACCAACGCCACATAAAACGGAATCAAGAATTGAACGGCGGCGCCATAGCGCGGCCAATACCAGATAGGTGATGCGACAATCAGTGTACCCAGCAATGCGAGCGACGGCACCAACGCAATAA
>ENA-OPBF01001790-OPBF01001790.1-human-gut-metagenome-genome-assembly--contig:-NODE-1790-length-13373-cov-2.183962_pt1 | contig 13373 bp, 10 predicted proteins | sample MGYA00241067_ERZ501450 | MGnify/ENA primary metagenome ERZ501450 (study PRJEB25962, sample SAMEA2042516) | human gut metagenome | biome: human gut; feature: human-associated habitat; material: faeces... | reverse complement strand
CACGGATGTGGAAGCCACAGCTGTCATTAAGAAAAATCAGAAGAAGGAATCAAGGCTCATCATAATGCCGGCGGACTTCCGGAGGATATGACATCATGAAAAACAAGTATGTAGTTTGACGGAGAAAGTGTGCGTTCAGATATTGAAATCTTTTATCGGATATGTTAAGATATTTTTAAGTTCATAGAAAGAGATAAAAGGTGCCGGAAGCCGGCAGTTTTGTAAGAAAAATAATCCAACGCTGTTAACTACGATTGGAGCAGCAGAGGGTTATTTTTGGTTACAGGAAAAACGACGGATGGTTAAAAGGGAAACAGGTGTAAATCCTGTACGAATCCATCACTGTGATAAAGGAGTACCGATTCGAATACTGGTCACTGATGCGGATTAATAGATCTGTGTTGGGAAGGCGGAAGTGGTGCAATGATCTTTCAGTCAGGAAACCTGCCGGTTGTCTGGTATCGGGAGAACCGTACCCTGTGAAGAATAATAGATACTCAAAGGAGAAGAAGAGATGAAAAAGAGAATGATTGCCTTAGTGGCAGTATTCGCTATGGCAGTTGGAATGCTTGGCGGATGTGGAAACAACAACAGTGCAGATGCAGGAAAAGACAATGCAGTCAGTGCAGCAGGTGAGACAAGTGCAGCAGAGGAAGATTCTGATCAGGCGAAAGCGGATGAAGTAGCTGCATTGATCGATGCGATCTATGTACAGGAAAGAACAGACAAGACAGATGAGCAGTGTGAGGCTGCAAAAGCTGCATGGGATAAACTGACAGATGCTCAGAAAGAATTAGTAGAAGGTGAAAATGCTGATCCGGATTATTTCGGAAGAGATACAGGTGATGCGTCCAAAGATGATCCGCTGAATCAGGATGAGATTGGAGAAAATGAGATTCTTGTTGTAAGTTTTGGTACATCTTTCAATGACAGCCGTGTAGCAGACATCGGTGGTGTCGAGAAAGCAATTCAGGCAGCAAATCCTGATTGGTCTGTAAGAAGAGCATTCACGGCACAGATCATCATTAACCATGTACAGGCAAGAGATGGTGAAAAAATCGATAATGTAGATCAGGCACTTCAGAGAGCTATTGATAATGGTGTAAAGAACCTGGTTGTTCAGCCAACTCACTTAATGCATGGTGCTGAGTATGATGAACTGGTAGAGGCACTTGATAGTTATAAAGATAAATTTGAATCTGTAACAGTTGCTGAACCGTTACTTGGTGAGGTAGGAGCAGATGCAACAGTTGTAAATGAAGACAAAGCAAAAGTAGCTGAGGATATTACAGCAGAAGCAGTAAAAGATGCCGGATATGATTCTCTGGAAGCAGTAAAAGCTGACAGTACAGCATTCGTATTTATGGGACATGGAACATCTCATACAGCAAAAGTAAGCTACAGCCAGATGGCTTCCCAGATGGCAGCACTTGGATACGATAACGTATTTGTCGGAACTGTAGAGGGTGAGCCGGAAGAGACAGCTTGTGAAGCAGTTATTGAAGCAGTAAAAGCAGCTGGATATAAAAATGTTATTTTAAGACCATTAATGGTTGTTGCTGGCGATCATGCAAACAATGATATGGCAGGCGATGATGATGATTCTTGGAAGAGTATGTTTACAGCAAGCGGAAACTTCGATAAAGTTGATACACAGATTGCCGGTTTAGGTGAGATTGAGGCTGTTCAGCAGATTTATGTGGATCATACAAAAGCAGCTATTGATTCTTTAGGTAAATAAGAGATACATAGCGTAGTAAAAAGTAAAAAATGATATCCAATCTCACAGCAGGAATGATTTTTTCGTTCCTGCTGTGAGTTGCGTATGGAAAAAATACAGTTAAGTTTTTGATATGTGGATATAGAAAAGTTGTTCACAGGAGAAAGGAAATATGAAAAGAAGAATTGCAGTATTAGCAGCAGTATTTGCACTGGCAGTTGGCATGCTTGGTGGTTGTGGAAATAATGCACAGCCGGCAGCAGACAGTACAAAAGCGGAAGAAAACAGCATGGATACGAGCGCGCAGGATGAAATTGTGAAGGATACTGCTGATGAAGCACAACAGCCTTCGGATGACGTACAGATACCGGCATTGGAAGATGGTATATACGATGCTGAATTTAATACAGACAGCAGCATGTTTCATGTTAACGAGGCAAATGACGGACGTGGCACCTTAACGGTAGAAAATGGAAAGATGACGATTCATGTCAGTCTGACATCCAAGCACATTGTGAATCTGTTTGTGGGAACAGCAGAGGATGCCCAGAAGGATGGAGCCGAGATTTTACAGCCTACTACGGATACCGTTACTTACAGTGACGGATCTACAGAGGAAGTGTATGGATTTGATGTCCCGGTAGAAGCATTGAATCAGGAGTTTGATCTGGCACTTCTTGGAACAAAGGGAACCTGGTATGATCATAAGGTCAGCGTATCAGATCCGCAGAAAGTAGAGTAGAGGGATTTCTCAACAAATGAAAAAGAAAAAAATAGCGGCAGTTATTTTAGCTGTCATGATAGGTATTACCGCATTTTCCGGATGCGGGACGAAGGAAAATAAATCACCGGCAGATACTTCCGGTACAGGATCCAGTGTGGAAGCACAGGAGGATACCGGCAAGGAGGCGGGTGCCGGTACAACGATGCTGGAAGATGGAATGTATTCTGTCAATGTGGAACTGCAGGGCGGCAGCGGCCGTGCTACGGTAGATTCCGTGGCAAATGTTACGGTGACGGATGGTCAGGCGATGGCCACGATTGTATGGAGCAGTACATATTATGATTATATGATTGTAGATGATGAAAAATATCTCAATGAAAATGAGGGCGGAAATTCAACGTTCACCTTCCCGATCACAGGAGTTCCATGTGAGATGGAGGTAATCGGGGATACCACTGCAATGAGCACACCGCATGAAATTGAATATACGCTTGTATTTTCTTTTCCGGAAACCACAAGCTTCAATGAGCTGAACTGTGAGGGACATATGAACCTGGCATATGCCGATCAGTTCAGCATAGAGCAATATGGAGCATATAAACTGATAACGATCGTTGATGGCGGTCGTTATTTGCTTGTCCCGAAAGGTGTGTCCGTGCCGGCGGATGTGCCATCAGACATCGTGGTGCTGCAGCAGCCGTTGACAGATGGATATCTCGTTTCCAGCGCAGTCATGGATCTCGTATGTAAGACAGGAGCACTTTCCTGTATTAAGTTTACCGGGTTAAAAGAAAAGGACTGGTATGTGCAGGAAGCAGCAGATGCCATGAAAGCAGGGGAACTGGTATATGCTGGAAAGTACAATGCACCGGACTATGAACTTCTGCTTGGGCAGGGGTGCAAATTTGCCATTGAAAACAGTATGATCCTGCATAATCCGGAAGTTAAGGAAAAATTGGAAGAACTTGGAATTCCGGTTCTGATCGAGCGTTCCAGTTATGAGAAGCATCCGCTGGGACGACTGGAGTGGATCCGGCTCTTTGGTGTGCTGTTTAATCAGGAGCAAAATGGAACGGCATTTTTCCGGGAACAGGTAGAACGCGTACAGCCGATTCTGGAAAAAGAAAATACAGGAAAGACCGTGGCATTTTTTGCGGTATCATCAGATGGAACGATCACCGTCCGCAAACCGAATGATTATGTATCTTCCATGATCGATCTGGCAGGAGGTGTATATTCCCTGAACGGATATCTGGAAGAAGAGGATAATGCACTTTCCACATTGAAAATGCAGATGGAGGATTTTTATGTGGCAGAGAAAGATGCAGATATTTTGATTTATAATGGAACCATTGAGGGCGAACTGAATTCCGTGGATGAGCTGATCGCAAAAAACAGTCTGTTTGCTGATTTTAAAGCAGTTCAGTCCGGTGATGTCTATACCACGGGCGGCAATTTTTACCAGGAAACAAGTGCGACCTGTGATTTTATCGAAGATCTGAACAAGATTCTGACGGATAGTGGTGATACAGATTACCGGTTTATCCAGAAATTAAAATAATGACAAACAGCGATTTTTCAACCGGAAACGGCAGATTTTGTAAATTGCAAGCAGAAATATTGCCGGAAATACGCTGAAAAGAGAAGGTAAAGGAAGTTGAAAAAGTGAAAAAACGGTATACGATAGCATTTATAATATTTGTCTGTGCATTGTGTGCCCTCTTTCTGTGGAATGTAGGGGTAGGCAGTGTCAATATGTCTTTGGGAGATTTTTTTGCGATGTTTGGAAAAGGCGGCAGTGATTCCACGTTGTATCAGATTATCTGGAAAATCCGTCTGCCGCGTATTACAGCAGCAATCCTGTTAGGAGGCGCATTGTCTGTATCCGGTTTTCTGCTTCAGAGTTTTTTTCAGAATCCAATCGCGGGTCCGTATGTGCTGGGTATTTCTTCCGGTGCAAAACTGGTAGTTGCAATGACTATGATCATCTGCCTGCAGAGAGGAGTTGCATTGAATTCAGCCGGAATGGTAATTGCGGCATTTGCAGGCTCCCTGATTGCCATGGGTTTTGTACTGCTGATCTCCTTTCGAGTGTCGAAAATGTCATTGCTGGTGGTTTGCGGTATTATGATCGGTTATATTTGTTCCGCCATTACAGATTTCTGTGTAACCTTTGCAGATGATTCCAATATCGTCAATTTGCATAACTGGTCACTGGGAAGCTTTTCAGGAATGACTTGGGAAAATGTGCAGATGATAGTTGTGATAGTTGCGGTTGGTGTAGTCATTACCTTTTTGCTTGCGAAACCCATTGGGGCTTACCAGATGGGGGAAACGTATGCAAGAAATATGGGCGTGAACGTGAAGCTTCTGCGTATCGGGCTCATCCTGCTCTCCAGTATGCTTTCTGCCTGCGTCACTGCTTTTGCGGGACCGATCTCTTTTGTGGGTATCGCAGTGCCGCATCTGGTAAAACTGATGACCAAAACAGCAAAGCCGATTATTCTGATCCCGGGATGTTTTCTGTTTGGCGCTGTAATCACATTGTTTTGTGATGGAATTGCAAGAACACTATTTGCACCGACAGAAATCAGTATCAGCTCCGTGACGGCAGTATTTTTGGTACCGGTTGTCATTGCGGCAATGCTGAGAAAGCAGGGGAACAGATGATGGAACTGAGAACAGAAAATTTAGTAGTCGGATATGACAAACATCCGCTGATCAAAAATGTAAATCTGCGTGTGAAATCCGGAGAGGTTCTGACATTGATCGGACCAAATGGAGCCGGAAAATCTACAATATTAAAAACAATAACAAAGCAGCTGAAAATATTGGGCGGTGCGGTGTATATCGGAGATTCATCCATGAGCAATATGCGGGACAGTGAAATTGCCAGAACTCTTTCTATGGTTATGACGGAACGTCTGCAGACAGAGCTGCTCAGCGGCAGGGATGTGGTGGCATCCGGACGTTATCCGTATACCGGAAAATTTGGTATTTTATCAGAGGATGACTGGGCGAAAGTCGATGAGGCCATTGCGTTAGTACATGCACAGGATGTGCAGGATCAGGATTTCCGAAAAATGAGTGACGGACAGCGGCAGCGTCTGATGTTGGCCAGAGCGATTTGTCAGGATACAGATATCTTGTTGCTGGATGAGCCAACATCTTATCTGGATATGGGATTTAAATTGGATATTCTGGCAAATATCCGCATGCTTGCCAGAGATCGGAATTTAGCAATTATTATGTCCTTACATGAACTGGATCTGGCACAGAAAGTGTCGGATACAATTGCCTGTGTAAAAGGAGATCACATCGACCGCATTGGTACACCGGAGGAAATATTTGCAGGTACGTATGTGCAGGAATTGTATGGCGTGTCTGATACCAGTTTTGACCCAGTTACCGGAGAAGTGTTTTTGAATCCTTCCAGGGGTACACCTGAAGTGTTTGTTATAGGCGGAGGCGGAAGCGGTATCGCCATATATAATCGTCTGCAGCGGCAAAGTATCCCTTTTGTGGCAGGTATTTTGCAGGAAAATGATATGGAATATCAGACTGCCCGTGCACTGGCGACGGAAGTTATTTTTCAGAAGGCATTTTATCCGCTGGAAGAATCTCAGATCGCAGATGCAAAAAAATGGATCGATCAGTGTGAATCGTGTATTTGTACACTGGATCCGGAAAAATTTGGTCCATTGAATGAAGCCAACCGGCAGCTTATGGAATATGCGAAAGAGAAGCAAAAACTGGAAGTAAGAAAATAAATATTAGAATGTGTAAACAAGATTTTGGTGTTTTTCTGCCTGAATCCCAGTATAGTATGATAGAAAAAGTCGTTGACCGTTCAATAGATGAATGGTCAGCGACTTTTTTTATTTGATAGGAAATTACGTTGAATTTCCTATCAAATAAAAGCACTTCGTGCAAACAATGCGCACTCGCACGAGAAGAAATGATTGCTTCGCAAGCGTGCTCGGCGCGGACAAGAAAGATGTGCTGTTGATGCTTTTGTCCGCGAGAGTGTGTGATAGCACACTTTCTTGCATTTGACAGGAAACTACATCGATTTTCCTATCAGATAAAAGTACTTCGTGTAGATATTATTTGTGTGCATTTTAATAGATTATCTTTTTTTGGAAGAACTTTCAAACTGATATTCATTTCCCGGAAGAATCGCATTCAACACGATACCAACAATAGCTGCCAGAGCAAGGCTGGTCAGTGTGATGGCTGTACTGCCGATATGGAAAGTCAGACCATTTGAAAAACCGAGACCGCAGACCAGGATACATGCTGCGATGACAAGATTACGGGATTTTGTCAGGTCTACTTTGTTCTCCACAACGTTGCGAATGCCGACAGCGGAGATCATTCCATAGAGAATAAAGCTGATTCCGCCAATGATGGCTGCCGGAAGAGAACTGATAATCTCTGCCATTTTTGGTATGAAGCTGAGGATAACCGCATAGAAGGCTGCCAGACGGATGACTCTCGGATCATATACGCGGCTCAGCGCCAGTACGCTGGTATTTTCTCCGTAAGTTGTATTTGCCGGTCCACCGATTAACGCAGAGAGGGCAGTTGCCAGACCATCTCCGAGCAGTGTGCGGTGAAGTCCCGGATCTTCGATAAAGTTTTCTCCTACCGTTGCGGAAATAGCAGAAATGTCTCCTACGTGTTCCATCATGGATGCAATAGCGATCGGTGCCATGGCAAGGATAGCTGTGATATTGAATTTACAGAGAAAAAACTGTGGTACACCAACAATAGCTGCATTAGCCACACCGCTGAAGTTTAAGATGGCGCTCCCATCTGCGCATGTCATACCGGCAGCGTTCATGATCAGTGCTGCCACATAGGATACGATGATTCCCATGAGGATCGGGATGATCTTGAACATACCTTTGCCCCAGATATTGAAAATAATAACAGTGGCAAGTGCGATCAGAGCCAATGGCCAGTTGGTGGATGCATTGGAGATCGCGGAAGGTGCAAGGCTCAGTCCGATACAGATGATGATCGGTCCGGTTACAACCGGCGGCAGGAAACGCATAACGCGTCGTACACCGATAACTTTGATGATCAGGGACAGAAGCAGGTAGAGCAGTCCGGCAATCAGTACACCGCCGCATGCGTAAGGAAGTTTTTCACCGTAGCTCATGTCTGCAAAGATGCCTGTGTCCAGATTTGCGACTGTCTGGAAACCACCCAGAAAGGCGAAAGAAGAACCGAGAAATGCCGGTACTTTGAATCTGGTCATCAGGTGGAAGAGCAGCGTTCCGATTCCGGCACAGAACAGTGTGACCTGAATGGATAAACCTTCGCCGTGGAAATACGTGTTTACCAGTACCGGAACGAGAATCGTTGCACCGAACATGGCAAACATATGCTGAAGACCAAGAATCAGCATTTTCGGAAGGCCAAGCGTTCTTGCATCATAGATGCCGTTTTCGTTTGTTTTCATAAATACATTCTCCTATTTTATGATGATTTGATAGTTATAAATCTGACATTCAAGAATGCCCTCGGCATTCTTGCTGCGAGATGCACGTCATGCAATGCATGATATATTCCCCTGTGCATCTCTGCAATCCTGCAAAGCAATTTTAATATCAGACTCTAACAAATCAGTATAACGGAAATTCTTAGAGAGAGCAAGGGAATTACAATGATTTCGGTTGACTTATAACTGTGAATCCGTTATTCTTGAAGAAATGAGAAGTGTTATTAGGAGGTTTTTTCAATGGAAAAAATGGAAAATGTATATGTAATGGATCATCCGCTGATCAAGCACAAAATTTCAATGATCCGGAACAAACATACAGGAACAAATGAGTTTCGTAAACTGATCGAGGAAATCGCAGTGCTGATGGGATATGAGGCACTTCGCGATCTGCCGACCGAGGATGTGGAGATTGAGACACCGATTGAGACATGCATGAGCCCGATGATCTCCGGCAAAAAGCTTGCCATCGTACCGGTACTTCGTGCAGGGCTTGGTATGGTAAATGGTGTGACTACACTGGTTCCGTCTGCGAAGATCGGACACATCGGTCTGTACCGCGATCCGGAGACCCATGAGCCGCATGAATATTACTGCAAATTGCCGGATCCGATCGACCAGCGTCTTATCGTTGTCGTAGATCCGATGCTTGCAACTGGTGGATCCGCTGTTGCAGCAGTAGATTATATCAAAAAGCATGGCGGAAAAAATATCAAGTGTATGTTTGTCATCGCTGCACCGGAAGGTGTCAAGAGACTGCATGAGGCGCATCCGGATGTACAGATTTATATCGGACAGCTTGACCGTGAGTTAAACGATCATGCATACATCTGCCCGGGACTTGGTGATGCGGGAGACCGTATTTTCGGCACAAAATAAGAAAGGTGAAAAATCGAAAAATAGTGTGTGCATGGCATACAGTAGAGAGCGTAAGTATGCTTCGGCATAGTTGCGCTTTCTTTATAGATGAAAAAATTTAGAAATCGGAAAACAGAAATCGTATGAGGAGAGGGTTATCATGAAACTGCGAAAAAGAGGATATGTAGGAACCACATCCACAGTAATGTCACAGCGCGAAAAAGACAATGCTATTCTTGCGCGAGAAGCGGCGGCGGAAGGTTTTGTGTTATTAAAAAATGAAGCGCAGACATTGCCGTTGAAGCCGGGGACAAAGATTGGTCTGTATGGAGCGGGAGCGGTGCGTACCATCAAGGGTGGAACCGGATCCGGAGATGTGAACAACCGGTACAATGTCAATATTTATGATGGTCTGAAAAATGCCGGATATGAGATCACCAGTGTGGAATGGCTGGACGGATATGACAGTTGCTACATCCAGGCTCGGGAGAGCTGGAAGTCGGAAATTTTCCGAAAACTGACAGAGGAATGTAACGGAAACTTTTTTGAAGCATATTCCACGACTCCGTTTTCCATGCCGGCAGGAGCAGCAATAGATGAAGCAGCGGCAAAGGAAGATGGGGCGGAAATCGGTATGTATGTGCTCGCCCGGATCGCAGGAGAAAATGCAGACCGCCGGGATGAAGCAGGAGATTATTATATTACAGAGGAAGAACGGGCGCAGATCGCGGCATTATGTGAAGCCTATGAAAAAGTCATTCTGGTGGTAAATACCGGTGGACTGATTGACCTTGCATTTACGGATGAATTTCCGAATATCACAGCGGTCCTGCAGTTTGTGCAGGCCGGACAGGAGGGCGGTAATGCACTGGCAGACGTAATCTCCGGAAAAGTGACTCCTTCCGGAAAGCTGGTGGATTCCTGGGCTCTGGATTATATGGATTATCCGAATGCTGCATATTTTAGTCACAAGAGTGGAGATGTTTACCGGGAAGAATACCGGGAAGGCATCTATGTAGGCTACCGGTATTTTGATACGTTTGACGTTCCGGTGCGTTACAGTTTTGGATATGGTTTGTCTTATACAGAATTTGACCTAAAAGTAACCGGTATTTCCAAGCAGATATCCGCACAGGGAAAACCAACACTGTCAGTCTCTGTGGATGTGATAAATACTGGTGCAGCGTATTCCGGAAAAGAAGTGGTTCAGGTGTATGTATCCTGCCCACAGGGAAAACTGCCAAAAGAATTCCGTCGTCTGGCAGCTTTTGGAAAAACAAAACTTCTGGCACCGGGGGAGACGCAGTCACTTACACTGAGCATGGATCTGTACCAGTTGGCCTCCTATTCCGAGGAACAGGCGGCATGGCTGCTGGAGACAGGTACTTACGGTATCTGGGTGGGAAATGCGTTATCTACCGCGGCCCTTTGTGGCACCTTTGTGCTGGATGAGACAAAAGTACTCGTGCAGTGTGAACATATCTGTCCATTAAAAGAATCATTGGAAGAACTTCAGCCGGATAAAGCAAAGCTGGAAGAAAAACAGACAGCATGGCTGCGGAAGGCAGAAGAACGGAAACTGCCGAAAGTACAGATTTCTGCGAAAGAGTTGCCGACAGAGACGGTAGTTTATGAAAAATTACAGGATCAGTATCCGGGCAGAGCAGGTGAAATCGTGGATCAGCTTTCCACAGAAGAATTGATTGCATTAGCAACCGGAGATCCAGCGAAAGATCAGGGAGCGAGTGCACTCGGCTCTGCGGGACAGACGGTTCCGGGGGCAGCGGCAGAGACAGTCACTGTGGCTGAAAAAGCTCCGTATTATGTGGCGAGCATCGTGCTGGCAGACGGCCCGGCGGGATTGCGTCTGCGTAGTGAGTATCAGGTCAGAGAAGACGGCAGTATCGATGGCGGAGATTTTCTGGATGGATTTGAAAACGGATATTTTGCGGAGCCGAAGGAATCGAAGGGAATCGTATATCATCAGTATTGCACTGCAATTCCGGTGGGAACACTGCTGGCGCAGAGCTGGAATCTGGAACTGATGCATACACTTGGCAGGATGATTGCCGGAGAAATGAATGAATTTGAAGTGACACTTTGGCTGGCACCAGGCATGAATATACACAGAAATCCACTGTGTGGCAGAAATTTTGAATATTATTCAGAAGACCCGCTGCTGGCAGGAAGTATGGCAGCAGCTATGACACAGGGCGTACAGTCAATACCTGGGTGTGGTACGACCATTAAGCATTTTGCATGCAATAATCAGGAAGATAACCGTATGGGTTCCGATTCAATCTTATCTGAGCGGACATTGCGCGAAATCTATCTGAAAGGATTTGAAACAGCGATCCGCAGTGCCCAGCCGATGGCGATGATGACGTCCTATAATCTGATTAACGGTGTGCATGCGGCAAACAATTACGATATCTGTACGAAAGCGGCACGCGATGAATGGGGATTTGCAGGTGCGATCATGACAGACTGGACGACAACGACAGATTCCACCGCCGGTGAGTGTACGGCAGCAGGCTGTATGAAAGCCGGAAACGATATGGTAATGCCGGGAGATATGCGGGATCATGCGAGCATCCGTCAGGCATTGAAGGATGGAACGCTGGATATCCGGGAACTGAAACGCTGTGTATACCATACGATAAAAATCATTTTGCAGTCCAATCAGTATGAAGATGTAAAATCATAAATCAGGTATTTTCCTCAGTTTGCGCTTTGATTTTCTCTTCATCCATGCTGTCCAGCTGAATATCAGGAAGCAATTCAAAATAAAAGTCCTGATATTTTTCTGCCAGGGCAGCAATGCATTTTGTTTGCAGGATTTGGAATTTTGACAGTGAGATAATGTCTTTATCAAAGGTGATGTATACACTGATCCAGAGTCTTCGACCGGTACGGACAATGTCGTAATACAGGTTTTTATGCCCATAGCCGCCAATGATTGGTTCCACAGTGGCTTTGATATCATCAACGGTCTCTGCTTCCGGTGGCCACAGCATCAGATCACGGAGGCCGGTGATGACTGTTTTGATCGGTGTCGGCAGCATAAAGGCTGACAATATGATGGTGATGATCTGATCTAGGTACGGTGTCAGACGCTGAAACCATGCAAAGGGGACGATGATCGGGAGCAGAAAGGCCACCGCCATTCCCAGGGATACCACGCAGTCAATTTTCCAGGTCTGCAATTCAATATTCACCAGTGGTGAACTCATATGTTTGTTTTTGAAATAAAGGCAGATAGCCACGGTCAGACTCAGGAGACAGGCAAAAAGCTCAAAGGCGGAAATCGTGTGAAAGGATACTTTATGTCCGCCGTGCAGTAATAGATGAATATTGTTAAAAATCAATCCAAAGGTAACCGCTGCCATAATAGCACCTTTCACTACTACAAACCCGGTCTCTATCTGGGTATATCCAAAGGGATGCTGTTCGCTGGAAGGACGGTAGAGCAGCGGAATCAGAAAAATGGATGGAAGCATCATAAAAAATTCGACGCTGTCGTAAACTGCATCCAGAAGAACTGCCTGAGAACCGGAAAAAACAGCCATCCCGATTTCTACGATGGCAAAGACCAGGCTGCCATACAGTGACAGGCTCATTGCAGATTTTTCTCTTTTCAGTGTTTTCTTTCCTACATGCATATTAAAACCTCTTTTATCCTATCTGTGTATTTTGTAAAATTGCTAAAATATAAATGGACTTCCGTATTATGTGCACATTCGTCAAGCGGATATCTGTAATCTACTTATGCGGTGTATTTTTTCTGATCGTCTCACAGCAGTTGTGCAAACAGCCGCAAGATTAACTGTCCAAGGCGCAGATGTGCACCGAGTCCGGTTTTGTACTTTTCTGTCACGTCCCGACATTGTGAAAATGTATGTCTGAAATCATGCTTTATATCCATGACAGCCGGGCAATCCACCATAAAACAACCATTTTCAAAGTGATGATACAGACTGCGGTAATCCAGATTGATGGTACCGCAGGTAGCCATACGATCATCGGCAATGCTCATTTTTGCATGGCAGAATCCGGGAGTCCATTCAAAAATGTGCACACCGCTAGAAACCAGCTGATGATAAAAAGAGCGGGTAACACTGTATACCATTTTTTTGTCAGGAATTCCAGGTGTGATGATACGGACATCCACACCACGTTTGGCAGCCAGAGACAAAGCGTGTGACAGTTCATCTGTAATGATCAGATAGGGGGTAATAAACCAGCAGTAATGTTCTGCTTTATTTGCCATGCTGATATAGACTTCTTCCCCCACCTGTTCATCATCCAGCGGACTGTCAGCATAAGGCTGGACGTAACCGTGTTGTACTGCCTTATACGGTTCATCCGGCAGATACGGTTCAAAGGAACGGTCACTTGGCAGATTTTTTTTGATTGCATTCCACATTTCAAGAAATGTGATGGTGAGAGATCTGACCGCATCTCCTTCCAGGCGGATGCCGGTATCTTTCCATTCTCCATAGGGATGAGAAAAACCAAAGTATTCCTGCGTTCGTCGCTCAAGGCGGATTTCGGCATCGTCG